>Ga0265594_1000746_pt1 | contig 26382 bp, 32 predicted proteins | sample saktaG_11_FD_190147 | JGI IMG/M metagenome (GOLD analysis project Ga0265594, IMG submission 190147) | Saline water microbial communities from Sakinaw Lake, British Columbia, Canada - sak_2011_5_24_80m | ecosystem: Environmental > Aquatic > Non-marine Saline and Alkaline > Saline ... | reverse complement strand
TTTGGAATTTTTTGTTGACATTGCGAGCGATGTTTCTTGGAACTGGTTCCTAAAAATTCCATTGAACGATAGGAAATGGCGGTATGTACTCACTAAAAGAAGCGGCAGAGGCATGCGGGCGAGGTAAGCCCGCAATCCTCAAAGCGATCCAAAAAGGCAGGATTTCCGCCAATAAAAACCAACTTGGAGAGTGGGAGATTGATCCTTCTGAACTACATCGCGTTTACAAGCCAATAGTTCCCGGAAGCACTCACCATGGAAGCACCGTTGAACGATGGGAAACGCCTGTGGAACCACTGGAAACGGAGGTTCTAAGGCGTGAAAATGCCTTGCTCCGCGAGCAAACCGAACTACTCAGGGACGAACGGCAAGACCTACGCCGTCGCCTTGATGAAGAAGCCGCCGAACGCCGGAAATCCGCTGATGAAATCCGCCGGTTGACGCTTCTACTCACCCACCAGCCCGAACCGAAGCCAGAGGCAACACCAGCAGCACAGCCCACGCCAGAAGCGACCGCCGACAAGGGCAAGCTATGGCAAAAGCTCTTTGGCAGAGTTAAGTTATGATAATATTTCAGACACGAAAAAGGGCGCCGACCCCACCACAGAGTTGCGCCCTTTTCCGTTTTACCAACCAGCCCCCTACAGGAGGAAACTAGCTTATGACCGATACTACACCAGAAAATGACTCGCTTTGCAATAGCATTGTGATCCGGCCAGAAGAACGGCTTACAGCGGACGAATTACGCAGCCGCATGGAAGAGCGGGAAGCCAAGAAACAGCCTGATTCCGTAGAGTATCAGCACAGCTTGCTTTGTGCGTTGACCCTACCGCGCAGCCGCCAGCCCACCCGCGAATATCGCCGAGACTACCAAGGCCGGAGCCTGATTATTGAAGCTGGAAGCCTTTGGAACGGGCAAGACTGGATTCCCCAGCCCCTGCCCTATGGCCCGAAAGCCCGCCTTTCATTGATGCACATTTGCAGCGAGGCGGTAAAAGCGAAAAGCCGATATTTAGAGATTGAGCGAAGCGCAAGGGCCTTTATGGATAGAATAGGGTTGGATGGCCAAGGTAATAATTACCGCCTTTTCCGCCAGCAGATGAACGCCCTGGCTGCTTGCCGTTTTATGCTTGGATACACCAAACCGGACGGAAAGGCCGCGACCATACAAGCGAACCCTAGTAGAAGAATTTGAAGCATGGGTTGCCGACGATGAAGGCCAGCCCGCTTTGTGGGCTTCTGAATTGAAGCTGGGGGAAACGTTTTACAATGATTTGATCAAACACGCCGTGCCGCTTTCGGGTAACGCGATTCGCGGGCTTTCACATTCCGCCATTGCCTTGGACTATTACGGGCTTTTTGCCTATCGGCTGCACGCGCTGGAAAAACCTGTTTTGGTCTCATGGGAGCAGCTTAGGGGGCAGATAGGGCAGGAGTACAAAACCGCCAAGGACTTCAAAAAAGAATCCCTACCCGCCATTAAAGCCACGCTTGAAGTCTACCCCTCCGCCAGGGTGGAGCAAGTCAAGGGCGGCTTGATGCTCAAGCCCTCCCCGCCCCCCATTACGCGGCAAGCCGTGGGCGTGTCGCGTGGGCTGGCCGACAAGGTGAAGGCCAGCTTGCCTCCCCCCGAGCCGGAATTGCCGCTTTCCCTTCACCCTCTGCACCCAAGCACTGTGGAAACCGTAAGGATTGTGGACGGGTTGCCAGCTTTAAACGAGAGCAATATTGACGTTATTGTACAAGGTTTTAAAAAGTAACCATGCCTTAAAAAGCCGTTCTTTTCCTTTCCCCAACAATTAACCATCCGCGTTAAACCAACCCCTATCGACTGCGGCCTAGTTAAAATGGCTGCGTAGCCTCCTTGTACCCTCCTTTTTTCGGTTTATCCACAGGCTCTTAGTCTTATCTTTTGTATTGATATATAAAAGAGTGATTAAGCCAAAGCACTTAACCGTTAACTTACCCGCACTTAAACAAAACCCATCCACAGGGTTATCCCCAATTGCAAAACGTACCCGCACTTATTTAAAAACATTCCGCTAAACAAGGCTGTTTTATATACCTAGAGTGATACCGATGGTAGGTTGATGCTGAAAACGGGGTGGATTGTGCGCCTGGCCTGGGCGACCTGGGGCGTTTCCGGGACGGTGGGCAATAGGATATGCCACCGCGCCATTATCGCGGGTTTAAATCGGCTGTGAGTGGGTCAGCGGGGGGTTAGCTGCTATTGCCCTTGGTGCCGAGAACGGCGCGGGCGTTTGCGAAAAACTCGGCTGCGGGCGTCATCCCGCATTTGCGCGGCGCGGGGGGCTGGCCTAGCACTGCTGGCACTTCCTTCTGCCCTGATGCCGCACCCATGACAAGCTGCATCCTAGCGACGTTTTTCAGATCATCCTTGCGCTGTTTCTTCTTGCGCCGGTCGCTTGCCTTGTCGCGTTCGTGCCTGAGCCATTGCCCAAGCCCGAAGACTGCGAACACTTTGGCCGAAACGGTGCGGATCGCGGCAAGCCCTTTGTGCGCGCCGTCCTCCAACTCCACGCAGAGTTCGTGGACGGTGACGATGCCGGCGGCTTTGAGGTCGTGGATCGCCCGCTCGGCCCTGCCTAGGCTCAAACCGGCAAGACCGGCAAGGAATGGCATGGTAAGCCCCTTCATGCCGCCGTCAGCCTGTGGGATGCCTACTTTGAGGGTGACCAGATCGGTGTAATGGATGATGCAGCCAAGTAGCGACAGGCAAGCCTCGCGGCGTTCGCTGCGCTGCTGGCGGTCTGAGCCGTTGGCCAAGTCGAGAGAGGGGATGATTTTTCGCGGGTCGTCGTAATATTCGCGGATTTTGGCGACCAGCTTGCGCAATATGCCGGGGCGTTGCGCGTGTCTTTCCGGTGGCGAAAAAAACCGTGGGTTCGCGGGATCGTGGCCGCAACCGTTGCCGTTGCCTACACTTGAACTGCTGCTTGTGTTATTATTATTTTGTTGTTCCATTTTTTGCCCCTTGCACGAGGGATGAAAACGGCGCGGGAGTGTTCAAGCACTCCCGGCCACCCTTTGTTAATATTTGTAAATTCTTTTTAGAGCTACCCGCCATCACTGGCGAGGGTGCTTGTCTTCTTCCGGCAGCAAATCGACAACGCTGCACCCAAACCCTTCCGCCAAAGCACGCAACGATTCGATAGTCACGTTTGGTTGCGCTCCGTTCTCAAGCTTCGCAATTTTCGTCTGCGTTATTTTGCTGCCTGCCCTGCGTTCCAAATCACGCTGCGACAAATTAAGCGTTTCGCGCTTGATCCTGACAATCTGCCCTATGTTCATGTTCACACTCATGGACGCACCCCGTGACATAATTAAATAGTCGATGATTCTAGTCATCCTTGATGACAAAAGCAAGTGCCTGGGCGAAAAAAAATTTCCCCGGCCTTGCATTTAACACCCGAAGAAGCCGATGGCTGGCTAAGCTAGAGGCTGGCAAGGACGTTGATCCGCCCCAATGCCACGCCTGATTTGGTCCGAACCCGCCTTGCTGGACGTACAGCGGCCATATCGCTTCCTTGCCGAAAAAAACACCGACGCGGCGAGCCGGGCAGTGAAGGCGATCAGGGCCGGGGTTAAAGTTCTCGGCCAGCATCCAGGGATTGGACGGCCCGCCGAGGACATGGAGCCGGAATACCGCGAATGGCTGATCGACTTCGGCGACAGCGGCTATATCGCGTTGTATCACTATGACGGGGAAACGGCCTTGATTGTCGCGGTACGGCATCAGCGCGAGGCTGGTTACTCATAGATGCGATGCCTACGGAACCGCCCACCCGTAGGTTTCTTTATCCGATGTCTGCCCAACAATGCAAACCCCCTTCTTAATGTGCCAACCGGGGCGGCTACAATTAGCCAAGGCATCTATATCCGTGCTTTTTGCCAGTTCGTAGGCTTGCTTTCCGTGGCGGTATTCCTTCGGCCTTCGAGGTTCGGCGGGCCGCTTCTGGTCGGGGGCATGAGTCTATGACTGATGCGGGTTCCCGAATGGCCGCACGAGGCTAAACAAGCCGCATTGTTTGCCTTTGCCGGTTACAACAATTTCCCGTGTGCAATGTGGCAAAGGATGTCAGAAACCCCGTGAAAGCTTTTGTCCGCTTGTGCAACGCGCCTTATGATGTTTCGAAACCGTAAGTTTCTGTTCAAATGCTCCCGCTAGTCCATTTAATAAAATTGGGCTTATGCGACAATTACCAGAATATATTATTCAGCTACTATCCTATGTTGCTTTATCAAGCTGAGATCGAAGTGCCGCGATTTGCTCTTTAATAATGTTATGTCCTGAATTTATATAACCTGTAATCAACTTGGCATAATCATCAGGGCATATTGGTGTCACTTCTCGTCCAGCAAGTTTTGCATTATGTTCATCTTTAATAAGCCTTTCTTGCTTAATCTCGATTTCACGCAACGGCTCCAAAAGTTTTATATCAACTAAAGGGGATATCTTAATAATCAGCGATCTGCACTCGTGATATTTCTTTTCAATGCGCCTTATGTATGAACCTTCTTCGACCCCATTTAGATTAATTAATGGATCGTACTTCATATATTCATCCATAAGCTTTTGAATGGCATAGTTCAAATACGAAGATCGAACTTTTGAAGCTTCTATCGACCTTGAGTTTTTAACGCCGACAAATGCAACAGCTAGTGCTGTAAGGAAGCTAATCCCAGACGTGATAAACGGGAGATATGTTGCTAACTCGCTTTGCATAAGATTGTGCCTTTCAATTTATAGTCTAGTGATCGGATCATAGGCTGTGTTTAAATAAACGGCACAAAAGTACCATAGAATTTTTTTGCGGACAACAGCAAGAGCCAATATACCGATACACTCCAACAGGTTGCGGCAATGATGCGAGAGTCAGGCAACGATGGATGTGCTTGCGCGAACGGCTAAAAGCCCTCACAGGATTCCGGCCTACCCCTTGCCGCCCGCGCCCGTTGGCCGCCGGCCGGCGGGGCCAGGCAAGGGGAATTGCCCGGCCTTGCCGCGCTTACGGGTCCACCCCGTCAGTCATAAACCGATAAATCCAACCGGCAATTGCCTACCGCCAAACAACGGCCACACATACCACAAAGCGCCGCCCATAGCAGCGGCAAGGGCAAGCCAGAGAAACGGGCGCACGGTAGGCGGGGATGGCTCCGGCTCGGCCTGTGGCGCTGCCGTGGGCTGGCGTTGGTCGGTGAGTAGCAGAGTAAGGCGGCGGATTTCTCCGGCGCTCTGCCGGCGCTCGGCGGTCTCCTCGTCCAGCCTTCCGCGTAGATCGTCAATGGTGGCCTGTAGCTGCCGCCTCTCGCGCTCCCGTTCCTCGCGCAACGCTTCAAGTTGAGCCTGTAACGGCTTGGGGTTGTTTGGTGTTTCAGATTGGTTCATATCCCTGTTGTCGTTACTGGTTGCCGTAACGATGGGGTAAACCCTGTACAGTTCGGATGGGTCGATTAAAAAAGAGCCGTCCGGCTGCTTCTGTGCTGATAGCTTGCCGCTTTTGATCGCCCTTGAAAGGGTCGGCTTGCTGATTCCGGTCGCCTTGGCGGCTTGGCCTAGGGTGTAATGCATGGGGTTGTAAATCGTTTCATTGTGGGGTTAGCGCAACTGTTGCGCGTTCCCCATCGGCCTGTCAAGGCGGTAAGGCCGGATTTTGCCCTTGGACTGGCTAGTTGTCTAAAAAAAGAAGGTTTTTTTAGACAGAATTAATATCTGGAAAAGTCAAATCGCAGAGAATTTAATGCCTAACAAATTTATGTAAAAAAATTGGGGATTTTATTTAAACTCCCCTAGGGTTTATATACCTAATAATGATAACGGCATGATACTACATAAATTTCCCCGTCTTCCGGTAAATAAACTAAACGATGTTCTTTAGTGATTCGCCTAGACCAGAAACCTGTTAGGTTTCCTTTCAGAGGCTCTGGCTTTCCTCTTCCCTTGAATGGACTGCGTCTGCATTCCTCTATTAGATCATTTATTTCATCTACTATCTTTTGGTTTTCTTTTTGCCAAAAAAGGTACTCATCCCATGCGATTTGAGTCCATGAAACTACGCTATTTTTAGCTTGGTTCTTGTTTTTGCTCTTCTTGCTTGTCATTGCGGATTAGGTCTCGTGGTTGAGCCTTACCAGCTTTAAGCTGCGCAATGGATTCCATTAAACGACTGGCATTATTCGCAGAACTAAGGAGGTACATTGTTTCCTCTATGCTATTGAAATCAGCCAGAGACAACATCACAACGTGATCACCACTTACACGGGTAACAACGGCTGGAGTGTGGTCTTTGCAAACATCATCCATCACTGTCTTCAAGCTGGCTCGTGCTTCGCTAAAAGTTAAAATATTCATAATATTAAGTACTACTTGTATAACCTAGTTAGTTATTCTGTTCTCTTAATTAGTTGTGTATTGAGCGGCTACATATTTACTCCCACTGGCTTTGAATGTTGAATACAGAGTTTTTTCGGCTATAGCGTTTTATTGTACAACATCTTGTACATGAATTCCGCAACTTTTTGCGCCACAAACCGAAGGTTTTTTAGACAAAAAATAAAATTATCAAAAACAAAGTCTTGCGCGTCTAACAAATTTGTCTAAAAACGAGCGCATGAAATATCGCTATCTTGGGTGATGTTGCACAAACGGATAAAAACTCTTACAGGACGTCGCCCCTGCCGGAGCCGTTCCCGGTCCGACCGGGCATGGCGGGCCTGCCCATCGGATTGGCTGCGTCTCTTTCTTCCGCCCCTGCGGAAAAAGAGACGTAGCGCAGGAATCATCCGCAGCTCTTGGCTGGCGTGGCTTGCAGACATTCCCCACGGGGGGAAACCGGGAGAAAACCCGTCCTGGGACTCCCAACCACAAGTCCACAGGCTCAGCTTTGGCTCTTGCTTTTTGGAGGGGGTTCGGGGGGAGGGTTTTACTCCACAAGAGATTGCCGCCTCACAGCCGAGACAGACTCTCGCTGGCGCGGTCGCTAGTCTCGTCTGTTCGGCGGCTCAATCGTGGGGGTGGGCAGGGGGCTGTTGTAGCACAATGGCGGCGTTTACGCCTATCCTGCCTTAGATTTCCCCCCTTCCGCTTTTCGGTTCATTGGAGGTTCTAATCAGTCTATGAAAAGCGCATCATAGTCTGTACAAGTCTATAAAGATCAATCAGAGTCCATTAAAAGATCATATAAAGTTCAAAAAAGGCTGAATATAAAGTTGAAAAGGTTTATGCTAAGTCAAAAAAATTCAACATAGGGGTAAAAGCATGAAATATCTCTTATCGGAGGGAAAAAATGGATAGGAAAATAGCATCAGAACGGCTCCGCGCACTTGCCACCAATGATGAAAAACGCTCTACGGCTTCTCGTCTGCTAGATGTCATTGACGACATTGAAGCGGCCTTGGCTGCCGGTGTTTCCAGGTCTGCCGTGGTTGAAGAACTCGCCACGCTTGGCCTTGAAATGAAACCAGAAACCTTTTACTCGGCATTAAAAAGAATTCGTAAAAAACGGGGCAAACCATCAGTACCCAACAAAGCCAAGGCAAGCACTGTTCAAGAACCCCCAAAAAACGAGGAAACTGAACAAGAACCCGAAAAGGACTATGATGAACTGGCCGTACTCTCTGCGAGAGAACGAAGGGAAAGGAATATTGCTCAGTTTACTACTGATTATGAACCACCCAACCCACTTCTTCACTTTCTAAAGGATCTAAAAAAATGAAAAAAAAAGCAAGTGAAGCACTAGCAGGTGGTATGTCACCGAGTGCCGTACAGGCGTTCGTCAACCTGGGGAGATATGAACTCGATTGCGAAATCCCCATGTCGGAGCCGACACAACAGCCAAAAAAAGAGGAAATCGTACCCGTGCAATTCCCCGTTTGTTGGGGTGAAGAGTACAGGGTAGCACCGAACGCCCTTTTTCGGTCGGCACTCTTTCCTGCACTGAGCAGCAACGGAAAAGAAAACCGGCGTTTCATCGAAGGAGAGGAAGTTTTTAGTGTTACAGGGCTGAAAATATTATTTACAGGAAAACAGTTCGATCAATCTGACCTTGATGTTTACCTTGAAATCTTAAATATATCGCGGAATTTTCCCATGGGTACTGCCGTGACGTTTTCGGCATATCAGCTTTTGAAAGCGTTAGGGATAACGGATGGAGCGGAGAATTATAAACGGCTTCACAGCGTCATTGTACGGCTATGCGGCGGTGTTTTAGACGTTGTTGACCACGGCAAGCGGTATTTTGGACAGCTTTTATATGGCGGCGGCAGGGATGAATCAATGAATTATGAAATATATCTCAACCCGCGATTTGCCATTTTGTTTGGGTTCGACACGTTTTCAAAAATAAATATTGAGAAAAGGCGGGCTTTGGGCAGGAATAATACAGCAAAATCAATGTACGGGTATTATGCTACTCATATCAATCCTATTGCGCACAAGTTTGAAACACTGACAGGCATTGCAGGCTTGGCAAACACCAACAAACGGCAGACCAAGGCGGCCATCATCAAGGCCCATGAGGCAATGAAAAATGTCGGCATATTGAAAAGTTACACAGTTACACCAGAAACGATCAAGGCCGATCTGAACCACTCGGAGAGCCAGGAACGCGCCATCACCAAGGCCGCAGCAAAGAAGACGGCAGGAACCCGCCGCCGCAAGTTGACCCGCGCAAGCGACCTTCTTCCGCATTAAGCGACAACAAATTTGTTGTCGCTTAATGCGAAAATCTGTGGATAACTTGGCACTTTTTACCGTAGTTGCGCGGACGCTTTTACCGTAGTTGCGCGGACGCTTTACCGTAGTTGCGCGGACGCTTTACCGTAGTTGCGCGGACGCTTTACCGTAGTTGCGCGGACGGGCATTTCCAGATTTTCTGATTAAAAACAAAGACTTGCGGCGTTTTTTTCAACCGATAACCCTTTATAACCTTATATAACCAGCGAAACGATGAAGCTGTTTCGCTAATGAGTCGCCATCCATGGCGACAGCCTAGACGCGGCATCCATGCCGCTAGACCCCCCCGGCGCAAGCGCCGGCCCCCCGTGGGGGCAGACACACCCCCCGCCCCCCCTTCTCGGCTACTTTTGCTTTTTCGGTGAACTTGGCAAAAAAAGCCAAGGCGAAGACAGCAGGAAACCCATAGCCAATCGCACAGACCAAGCCATCCAAAGAGCAAGATCAAGAGCAAAAGCGTTTTTTAAGGCGGTCGCAAGGCGAAGACAGCAGGAAACCCATAGCCAATCGCGCAAACCAAGCCATCCAAAGAGCAAGATCAAGAGCGTTAAAAGCGGTTTACGCCAAGGGGGAACGGACAATCCTTGTTGAAATTCCCAACATCCCAAAAAGCAGACACGTCCCGCCGTCCCTCGACAGGCTGAAACAAACCGGCAAGCCAAAAAGAACAAACAGGATCGTCAAGCCATCAAAAAAACACGCAGGAAGCCGTCACAGGGCCGCTACAAGCTTAAACCGCAACCGAACAGCAGGGGTTGTAGCGGGAGGCAGGATTAAACGCCTAAAATCGGCCCTAGAGCCGGAAAACAAAGGTGCATTTCTGACGAAAAAGGCAAAAGTCGAGTGGTTCCGCTTTGGTCTGGCATTGAGAGCGTGAATGGAGTAGGGTTTAATCCTATTCATCCAGTAGAGGTTCACCCATGCGCACAACCCAACAATTCAGTATCACGCTGCCCCATGAGATGGCGGACGTTGTTAAGCGCAAGGTCGCGGCTGGCGAGTACGCCACCGAAAGCGAAGTGATCCGGGACGGGCTGCGCGTCCTGATGGCCCGCGACCGCGCCGTAGAAAACTGGCTCAATGAGCAGGTGGGGCCAGCCTATGACGCACTGAAGGCCGATCCGGCGAGAGCGGTCAGCGTTGACCAGGTGCGGGCGATGCTTGCAGCAGAACACAAGCAATTCACTGCAAAAGCGTGATGCGGTACACCGTCGTTTTCACGCCAGAAGCACAGGAACAACTTGCCGCGCTCTATCGCTACATCGCCGTTGCCGCGTCGCCCACGATTGCGGAACGCTATGTCAGCGCGGTTATCGCCTATTGCGAAGGCTTGCAGACTTTCCCGCACAGGGGAACCCGCCGCGATGACATACGCCCCGGCCTACGCATCACGAATTATAAAAAACGGGTCGCAATCGCTTTCAATGTGGATGCTGAACAAGTATCCATCCTTGGCGTGTTTTACGGCGGACAAGATTGCGAGACTGTTTTACAGTCTGATTTTGACGAATCCGAAAACTAGGGTTGCCTTCAATCGTGCAACCGTTCCTAGCTATTGCTTACGGAACCGACCACCCGTAGGTTTCTTTATCTGACGTAGGCCCGACAATGCAAACCCCCGTCTTAATGTGCCAGCCGGGGCGGTTACATTTAGCCAGAGCGTCTATGTCCGCGCTTTTTGCCGGTTCATGGGCTTGTCTTCCTTGCGGGGTGTTCGCCCAAGCTGCCGCCGCCTTTTCGTCCTTGGCTTCCGAGTAGCCGACCCCCGCGCCTTCATCGTATCCCATGCGATTCATGAGCAACCCCCAACCGCCGGGTACTCGCGGGTTTCCCGGACCGGGTTCCCGTCTGCATCCCGGCGACGATGACCGACCGCTTGCGGGTGGACGCCCCATGCCCGGCCAGGGGGGGGCCACGAACGCCGACAAATGGGGGGTTTTCTCGTCATTGTGGCGGGTTATGGAAACCACGTTGTCCGCGCCGTGCTTTTCCCTGAGCCATGCCTTGGCATTGTCGAAATAAGCATCGACAGTACCCTTATCTGAATTCCTGAAGAATTCCGGCGAGGCGGTAATCAGATACTCGACGGCAAGCACCGGCCTGTCGGTGCCGGTGGCCTTGGCCGTCGCCAGAGCCACCCGGTTTTGGACCGCGGCGACCAACCCGGCGAGGTATCGGCCCCCTCGGTTTCGTTGGTTGGGGTCAGCCCCGGATGGGCCGGTTTTTGAACCGCCTGCGAAAACGATGCTGTTTTCTTGCGACATAACGAGTGTGCAACTCGATGGGAACGTTTGAAAATCGCAGTGAATTACAAATCCCCATCACGCTTTGTGTTGCCGCCGGGTGGCATCCCGCCAATGCCGGTCAATTTAAGCAAGGCAAGCTTTGCAACTCAGATTAACCATTCAAAAAACCATTGTTTGGTAATTTTACCCAATTATTTCGGTAATATTTACGTAGAAAAAACTAAACTGTAAATGTATAGTTAATCTATGGGAATAAACAACTATTTAACAATGGTTTTTAGCCCTATTGTGTATCCTTGATATCTATTATTCATGGGTTCACTTCTTACGTCTTCATTCACGGTTCTTAGTGATTTAGTAATTGGAGGTTTTTATGAAAACTTTGTTGCGTAATTTGATATTCGTTGCCTTTGGTTTGTTTTTTGCTAATAGCTCAGCGTTTGCTGCACAGTGGGTATATGCGCAAGGTACTAATGCGGTACTTGAATATCCAGGTAATACGACCAGTACGGCTTATAAAGGGTGGGGCTTGGATTTCGTTGAAAAAGCCTATACATCGAATTGGGTTCACTCAAGCATAACCACGTCAGGTCCATATTATCAGACCCGCTACATCTACGTACAGTATTATAAGCAGTATGCAAGTGCTTCTATTTACTCCGTCGATCTCTACAATGGCGGCACATTCGTCAAAACGGTATACCCGACAAACAGTTCGACTGCTGGCTGGCAGTCATTCCAAATAGACCTTGGCGCTTTCTATACGTTTTACGGCCTAGGCGTTTCCATGAGCGTATATCCAGCCTATGGATATAACACCGGCTTTGCCATCGGTAACGTGGCTGCTTATATGCAATAACGGCAAAAGCCAACCTGTCGTAAAGGTTAAGGGCCGATTCACCAAGCGTGGATCGGCCCTTTCCCATCAAATAATTCTTAGGCAGCCTGTTCGCACAGCCATAAGGCAGTATCCCCGACAATCTGGAGATTCATTCATGAGATCCCATATTTTATTTCCCGTATTCGTACTTGTTATTGCATCCGGTGGCTACTGGGCGACTAATCACGGTACGCCAGTCGCAGGGAATGACAATGTGACGGCGAGCGCCGCCATCCAAGCCGTCGGCTTGAGGCAAGATACATACACGCCAAACGCAAGCACCCAGCCGCCGTTGCCTCGGCAGGCCGACGTCAAAGATGCGGAGGTTTACGACTTGGGCAACCCATCTGACACGGAAAAGTTTACCGCTTCGTTGAAGGCCGAGGGCATTCCCGAAGAGGACATCCAACGCATCCTGAATCCTCACGCAAGGGAAGTTCCTCCCCCGGTTGAGGCAAATGCGGCGGAGGCAAAATCCTACGGCATGAACAATCCCGCCGAAAAGGAGCAAATGGCCGCCTCGTTGAAGGCCGAGGGCATTCCCGAAGGGGAAATCCAACGCATCCTGAATCCTCACGCAAGGGAAGTTCCTCCCCCGGTTGAGGCAAATGCGGCGGAGGCAAGAGCCTACGGCATGAACAATCCCGCCGAAAAGGAGCAAATGGCCGCATCATTGAAGGCCGAGGGTGTCCCCGAAGAGGACATCCAACAGATACTGGGACACTCTGCGACGGAACCCCAATTTCCAACCTCCGATTGACGAGGCCAACGACAGAAATGTTTCATGGGATTTCTTGAAAAGTCATTGCGGGCGTGGCTTTCGGCCACTTTAGCGTCTCCCAAAAGTCTCGGGCGTGAAGCGGCGGCTGGGCGGCACGAGGCATTTTGAACCCTTTTGCCCGGTTATGGAAGCCGACCCCCGGGCCCGTCCGGGCCCGTGGCGCATACAGCAACGCTATGTCAAATTTCCAGTCTTTTTCAACTGTTAAGAACTTGCATGTTACAGTTGATTGCGGTATGAATGGCAGTGTTTCGACACGCAACCTTTGAGGCCAAAGCATGACCACAGAAACCATTGACCACGGCACCCTGTCGCGCCTGGTCGAGGCGGGCGCGATCCGCGCCGCCCATGTCATCGGGCAGGCCGGGGGCTGGGCGCTGTCCGTCAAGTACGGCATGGCCGAGCGCTTCCTTGCCGCGCAGCGCAGCGGCAAGCTGCGCCTGTTCCGCAGGCTGGAGACCGTCATGGCCTACCTCAAGGGGCTTGGCATCCACCGTTTCGACGTGGACGCCAGCGGCTACGACGCCGCCGAGGCCAAGACCCACCAGAAGCGACCCGACCGCGCCGAGGCCCTCAAGCGGCTACACGAATCCGCCGAGCATGATGCTTGGTTTAGGGGGCAGGTACAGCAAGCCCTTGACGAAGCCGGCAAGCCCGACGCGGTGTTTATCCCGCATGAGCAAATCAAGGCTGAATGGGCAATGAAACGGGCTGAACTCCTAAAGAAGGCTGAAGGGGCAAACGCTTGATATTGGACTGGACGGAATTAGCCGGGAAAGACAAGGAAGGCTATATCGAATATATAGCACAAGACAACCCTTTAGCCGCCGTCCATGTGGGTGATGAAATAGAGCGCCAGGTTGAAACCCTTTTGCAGCACCCGAAAATAGGACGGGCCGGACGGGTAAAAGGGACGCGGGAGCTGGTCATTGTCGGAACGCCTTATATCGTGGCCTATTCTATCAAAGGCGAGATAATCCATATATTGCGTGTTTTGCATGGGGCAATGGACTGGAAAAAGCATTTCAAAAAGTAGTTTTTTACATTGCCTTATGGGGCTTTGTAGCACAATAGCGGCGCTTGCGCCTATCCTGCCCTCTCTTATCCCTCCCTTCCCTTTTAAAGACAAAAACCGACAAAAAGAGACAAATAAGGAACAAATTGGGTACAAAAAGAGAACGGATAGGTAGCAACAGTGTGGCAAATAGGAAGCTAACAAGTGGCACATCAGTAGCAAATAGGTAGCAAAAATAGAGCGAATTCGATTTTCCCACAGTTCTATTACACAAATCCCAACAAATCCTTTCAAACCCCAAACTAAAACGGTTGACTTCCTATTGTTCCAGCGTCGGCAAATCCGGCTCGAATCCGGGTAGCAGTGGCTGGCTTGGCGGATCTTCGCCGGGGCCGGTTGGTAGCTGCCGCTCACCGGGGAAAAGCGATGGAATTCGACGCAAATCGATTTGATCCATCTCATGCGGGTCTTGATCGTCGGCATCGGCCACCACAGTGGCCGAGAACACAGACAGGCGCAATTGGTCGCGGGGCTGTCCCCAGGCTACGCGATCATTTACCACGTAGGCCGATACAGTACCGGGGCCGTTCAACTGCACCACCTGAATCCATCGCTCGGCCACCAGATCAGCAACAGCGCGGCGTACCGTGCGCTCGTGTAGCCCTATGATTTTTGAAAGCGTTTTCTGGCTGATGACAACGGCGTTTTGATGGCCCATCTGTGCAACCAAGTGATGCAATAGCATGGCTGCGCTTGGTTTCCTCGCAATCAGGTTAGCCCATGCTTCGTGCGCTTTTCGCTCAGTCTGTACCCATTGGCCTGGTTTGTTCTTGGCCGGTATGCCGATGGACGGGGGTGCGGGCATTCTAGTCATTTTTACGAATCCAATTGTCCAAATTATTGACAAAATAATTGTCATTTAATATGACTTTAGTGTCAATATTTTTGCCAAATTAACTGGCATAAAATTTGATTTTTGTGTCAAAAACCCGGTACCCCCGGACACAAGCTGTGTCCTCACCCCCGGACACAAGCTGTGTCCTCACCCCCCTTTTTAAGTTATTGATTTTAAACATGTTTTTTTCTCGCCTTCTCTATGTTCTCATAGCGGTCGGGAACCGCTAAAAAAAGGCTGTCCAACAGGGATGTTGGACTCCTCGCTCTTGCTCTTGCTCTTGTTTTTTATCTCTCCCGACGATTGCGCCTGTGGGTATGTGGAAAAGCGGCGGGGGGTGGGCAAACCGGTGGGCGGGCGTCTTTTTGCCCGTCCACGGGTTTGTCCACGCCCTTGAGCCGCGTTCGGCCCGCTAGGGCCGATTTCCACATATCCACAGGACGCAACTGAAGCGGCATGGATGCCGCTTAAAAAGCGTCCGACAGGGATGTCGGACTCCTTTAAAGGGGATTTCGCGGAATTTGGCAAAGAAGCGTAAAGCGGCCATTCCCCCTGGGAATACCTGCAAACCGCCATCACCCGTCGGCGTCAGGGATTGGCCCTCTTGCCGTTGCCGGCGTAAGGGGGTGAACGCTTACGCGCCCCCTAGGGCGGGCATGGGCCACTTTCTCTTGGCGTCCGACCTCGTTTTCCTGCTGGTAGCGGTTGGCCAGCTTCAAGACATCCTCCAACTGACCGGCGGAAAGCCCCTGTAGCGGCCTGAGAAGCGGCTCGTTTCGTTTCCTGTACTCGGCGGCAGTGTTCTCCGCCTCCCGGCGTTTTCGGTTCTCCTGGGCGGCGAGAAGGGCCACGTCGCGCACCGGGGCCATCTGCTCTTGCACCGACTCGGCCACGCGCACGGCAAAATCCGCGTCGGCCTCGACCGTGCGGGTTAAAAACCCCTTCTTCAAAACCAGCCGCTCCGTCGGCACCTCGATGTTTTCAGGCTCGCCCAGGGCGATGTTGCCGTAGAACTGGCTGACCCGCTGATGGGTCGCCTTGGAACCCTCCATCCCCCTCTCCAAACCCGCAGGGATGCCCACCTTGCGGTGAAACTCGGTTTGCAGTTCGGCGAGGGCCTTGGCCCCGCCGAAAAAGTGCCTGGCCGAGAGGTTGATGCTGGCCGCAGTGGGGTACTCGCGGGTTTCCCGGACCGGGTTCCCTTGCGGGGTAGGCGTAAGGATTCGTGCGTAAATGCGCAAAGTTGGAGTTTTTAATGAAAAAAACTAGTCCCAATTAAAGTTTTCTATAAATGGACCACTATTTTGCTACGGTGGAATGCGGGTTCCAGGGCTGTTTTGCGAGGATGGTTCAATTGGGACAGGTTTTATCGCTAAAAAAACGGCTTTTCTGGTCTAGCCAGTAAAAGAGCAGAAATGTAGACTTGGCGCGGGTTTCCGGGCGACTTTACGCACGAATCCTTACGCCTACCCGTGTTCAGACGCGCAACCTTATGAGGGTAGGCATAAGGATTCCTTTCGTCTGGGTTAGAAAATCACCGGAACAACTCCGCGTGAGTGCCTGCCCTGGTGAACACAACGGCGTCGCCCGGAAGTTGGTAGATCAACAGAAAATCGCCGCCTATGTGGCATTCCCGGAAATCGGCCCATTCCCCCGTCAGTTCGTGGTCGCGGTATTCGGCTGGCAAGGGGCCGTCGTTCGCGATCAGTAGCAGCATCGCTTCTTTAAGCCGATGCATGTCATAACGCCCCGAGGCGGAAAGCCGATCCCAATCCTTGTCGAACTGCTTGGTTCTGTCGCTGTTGCGAGGTGCTTTAGTTCGTTTTTGCGCTGCCGTTTTTTTCGAGGTCATCAAACAGTTCTTGGGCGGTATGGAAACGGGCTTGCGTTATCGTCCGGGCCTCGTCCATGGCGGCAATGGTCGTTGCATTCGGCGCTTTCACATCGAATGGCAAACCGCGTTGCGTGACAACCTGCCTTAAAAATAAGCGAATGCCGTCGCTCATGCTCAGGCCGCATTCGGCGAGAAGTCTGGAAGCGGCTTCTTTTAGCTCTGGCTCAATGCGTGTCCTGACATCAGTGGTTTTGATCGAATTCAGCATAATGTGTCTAATATGTGGCTACATTTGCCACTGTAGCACGTCCTGACAACAGCCCGCAAGGCGTAAGCCGCTCAGCGTCAAAGCCCCACTGCATTCCATGCCACCGTACCAAGCGGGGTTCCATAGGGGGGGTGATGGCTATCGGATACGTCTGTAGTCCAATAAAGTCTGTTTTCTAGTGGTGGCAGGCGTAAGCGTTCACCCCCTTACGCCGGCAACGGCAAGAGGTCCAATCCCTGGCGCCGACGGGTGATGGCGGTTTGCAGGTATTCCCAGGGGGAATGGCCGCGCCGGCGGCAGGTGTCGATGACACTGGCCAGCAAGGCGAAGTGACGCGACCCCTGGGGCGTGCGGGTGCCGTGGCTGATTTGCCGCAGGATCACCCAATGCCGCAAGGCGCGTTCGGCCTCGTTGTTGGTCAACGGCCAAGACGGGTTCGAGAGGACGGCAAAGATCGCCTCCCAGTCGTTCAGGAATTCGACCGCGAGCGCATGCGTCTTGGCATGGGGATGCCCCCGCATCGCCTCGCAACGGCGGCGGAACGCCTCCAGGCGATCCTCCCATTCGGGGCGCAGTGACACGCCGGGAGGGCCTTCGCGGGCCTTTTGGACGGCCTTCCAGAGGTCGCCCCACAACGCCAGGACCTCCAGTCCGAAGCCTTGGGCGGCAGGATCCAGGCTGTCGGCCAGGCCCTGCGCCTTGCGCTTCAGGTGCGCCCAGCACCGCAGGCGCCGCCCCAGCCACCGGTACGCCTGCCAGCCGTCGCTCATCAGGACGCCGGCATAGTCCTCCAACAGGTTTTTAACCAGTTCCTGGCCGCGATGGCTGATGTAATACAGGACGGTGTGGCTCGTGATGAACACCCACAGCCACAGCGACGACGCGCCTTGTTCCGGCCAGGGGGTTTCATCGGCATGCAGCAGGTCGCTTTGCCGGATGGCCTCCACCAGTTCCCGTTCCAAGGGGGCCACGATGGCCGCCGCTTCCGCCAAGGCTTCATGGATCGCGCCCGTGCTGATCCAGATGTCCAGCCAGTCGTGGAGGAATTCCTGGATGCGCGCCCGCGACATCCCGTAGCGCTTCGACAGCGCCACCATCAAGGTCGCCAGCCCCGCGCCAACCAGCCGGAAACCGCCGATATCGACGGCGTCCCCCGTGCCACGGAACGGTTCCGCACGGGTCGCGTGGCCGCATCCGCAGACGGCCTCCTCAAACAGGTGCTTGGTGATCCGAACCGCCCAGCCAGACCCTTCCCGGACCCAATCCACCTCGTAATACCCCGTGTAGGCCTGCCCGGTTTGCCCCGCCAAACTCGCCTCGCACCCCGCGCACGCCTCCGGCCTGTGTATTTCCGTCGCGTCCACCCGATCCGGCGCGGGCCGCCCATGCCCCGGCGAGCCCGGAACCTTGCCCGCCCGTTTCCGGGCCATCGGCTGGGCTTCCACCGCCGGGGCAGGTTCGGCCTCGGCATCAGCAGCGGCCTCGGCCTCGCCCCCGGCATCAGCAGCGGTTTCCGGGGGGATGTCCTCGGCATCGGTTTCTTCCGTGCCTTCGTCCCGTTCCGTCCCGGCATCCGCCGCACGGGTTTTATCCCACGGTGCCTCCCGGCTCGGCGGCAGCGAACTGTTCCGGCTGGTTTGGTTCAACCGCTCACGCGCTTCCTTCAAGTCCAGCAGCAGCTTGGATGACAACGAGCGCAACGCCTCGTCTCCCAACCGTTTCAGGTAGGCTTCGTCGATCTGTCGCAGGCTGTGGTCGCTCAGTTGCATGGAGGGGCGAGTAAGTTCAAAATATTGGGATCATTGTGAACCAATTAATCGAAATTTGCGATAGGGAGGTGATTGTTTACTGGCAGGCTACTTCAAAGCACGGCGTAAATTCTTTGCCGGACAGTTCCGTCAGACGGATATTGGGTATGTCGCACGACAGATTGGCGTCAATCCGGCTGATGTTTGCATTGGGGCTTATAGCAAGGAAACCTATGCCCGCCATCAGCGTGCAATCCTGGGCTACTTCGGCTGTAGCCCGTTCGACGAAGCAGCGAAGGCGGCCGCCACTGTCAGTGAGATAGCGAAGCCGGCCCGCGTCCAGTTGCGGCCCAAGCCGGCTCTGCTGGAAACCATCCAGGCGCTGACCCGCAAGAAAATTGCGATCCCTAGTTACAATGTGCTGGCTGACCTGATCGTAGCGGCCCTTGACCGCCCTTTCGCGGCGGTTGACTGGGAAGACGAACTCGCCCCGCCCCCCAGCATCATCGTGGTCAACTGCGCCAACGGCCACGCCCACCTGCTCTACGCCATCGAAACGCCGGTGTTCAACGCCGCCAACCACCCCAAGCCCCTGCGGCTGGCGGCGGCGATCCAAGAAGCCCTACGGCAAAAGCTCGGCGGCGACCCCGGCTATTCGGGGCTGATTGCCAAAAACCCGCTGCACCCCCATTGGCGCGTCATCGTCCACCCCGGCGCCGTCTACGACCTCGCCTACCTGTCCGAATGGGTAGACCTAGACCACCGCCCCGCCAAGCCCCTAAGAGGCGAAGAGAGGGGCTTAGGCCGCAATTGCGCCCTGTTCGACCGGCTGCGGCATTGGGCCTACCGCTGGATTGCCACCTACAAAGACACCGCCACCGCCGACGAATGGGGTCGGGCCGTGTTTGCCCAAGCCCAGAAGTCCAACGACTTCAACACGCCCCTGCACGAATCCGAAGTGCGGGCCATCGCCAAATCCACCGCCAAATGGTGCTGGAACCGCTTCGACATCAAAGCCAAGACGTGCTGCAACGCCAGCAGGGCGGGAAAGTTGATTTGTCCCGAGTGGATGCCATGGTCGCCGTGCGGATGCGCGTCACCGGCCACAGCCAGGCCGACATTGAGGGAGCCTTGCGCCAGTCTGCCCCGACGCTGCGCGATAAGCCGGAAGGCCGCGACTGGGGCGACTACGCGCAGCGCACCGCCCGCTATGCCTTTGGTGCCGCTGGCGACCGCCAAGCCGTCGATCTAGTCAAGTACCGGCAGCAGTGGGAGCGCTTGGAAGGCCGGGAGCAACCGCAGCAGCAACGGCAGAACGAGCGGGAAGGGCCGAGTTTGGTGAGCTAGGGTTTAGGGAGAATCAGGGTATAGTTTCGTCCGTGTCAGTGTGTGCGGAAGGGGCTGGAGGCCGCGAAAACCCAGTGGCGCGTTTCCGGCACTGGACAAAACGGCCCAAACTATCCAGTGTTTTCAACGCGGTAAGGCGCAATCGTAGGGCGCAATAGCGGCCCCGCCGCGTATCGCGCCGCATGGGGCGGAGTTGCCGTTCATTATTCGGCGCAACGCGGCCTGCATGTTGGGGGATTTGATTCTCCCCTCGCGCGGATTGATGGGATTGTTTTCTGATTGCCAAAAGATTGATGGATTATAGGCGCGATGGTTTTTAAAAAAACGCTTTTAAATCAATCATAAAAAGCCCGCTGAACTGAGGTGCTGTCCTCAGTTCAGCGGGCTTTTGTCCTCAGTTCAGCGGGCTTTTGTCCTCAGTTCAGCGGGCTTTTGTCCTCAGTTCAGCGGGCTTTGTCCTCAGTTCAGCGGGCTTTGTCCTCAGTTCAGCGGGCTTTGTCCTCAGTTCAGCGGGCTTTTATCCACAGCTTCGCGGAGCGCCCTACGTCTTGTTTGTGGCCCATTTAGCCGCGAAGCCCAAAAATGCCCTGTCGTAGTCCCTTGGCGGAGTTTTTCCAACCAGCCAAGAATCGAAGGCGGTTTTGCAGGAGGCAGTGTCCAGGCGTGGCCAAGCGGCCCGGAACGCCGCCACTGTCCCCGCCGGCAAATGCCTTTCCACGGGCGCTGCGGCGGTCACCACAGCCTCCCCCGCTTGGGCTTTCGAGCGTTTGGCAACATGGCGTTGCTGCGAGGGGGTGAGCGCGTGGTCAATGGATACCCGCCCGCCATCATCCACCACCATGGCGATGGCGGCGTTTTTTTCCAACATCGCTTTGGCCCGTTGAAACGCTTGGTTGAACACCTTGGGGGGGTCCCTAAATTAAGCGAAGTGTTCCAATGCTTCTATGGTAAACGAGAAGGGACTTTGCGTCATCGCTTTTGATGGTTCCCACGCTCCGGCGTGGGAACCATCAACGGTTAAAGAGAAGGATAAATAAAGGTTAAAAGAATAAGGGCCGAAAAAAGTCAAAATTTGTTTTTAAAAACAAAAACTTGAAAAAACGACCCGTCACCTATACCTACCGAAAACAGGGTGTGACCAAACGACCCGTCACCTATACCTACCGGTTTTTTGGCGACCCGTCACCTATACCTACCGGTTTTTTGGCGACCCGTCACCTATACCTACCGGTTTTTTGCCGACCTGTCACCTATACCTACCGGTGCGCCCGATTTTATCCACAGAAAACATGTTTCAAAATGAAACGTGTCACCTATACCTACCGAGACCCGTCACCTATACCTACCGAAAAATGGCCTGACCCGTCACCTATACCTACCGGTTTTTTGGCGACCCGTCACCTATAACTACCGGTTTCAGGTCGCCGGCTTGGCATTTTATTGCTCTTCGATTACGTTCTGGCGTTTGTTGGCGGCCTTGGTCTGGGTGATGAAGCCGCGCGAGGCGGTGAGCGTGTACACCACGTCTTCCAGTTTGCCGCGCAGCCCGCGCACCTCGGCTTTGGTGACCACCATCAACACCCCGCTGGCCTTCAATTCGGCAAACGCGGAGTCCAGCGCGGCGACGGCCTGACGCTGTTGCTGGTAGCCTTCCAGCAAGGCACTGTCACGCTTGATGGTGCTGAACCGTATCTCAAACGAGGTCATCAGGCTGGCAAAAGTGAATTTGAGCGACAACTGCTTGTGCAGCCAACGGGCAAGCTGGGTGCAGTGGCTCATCATCTGCGCGTAATTGAACTGCCGGTATTTCAAGACATCGATGGCTTGAGTGACGAGGGGATGGAATTGGACGAGCCATCGCGCCTGCGGATCTTCCGCCAGCTTGCCCCTGGACACCGCCGCTAGTCCGGAAAAATACGGGGTGATGGTGAAGCCCTCGCCGTCTTTGCCGTCCATCGCCGAAATCTCGATGGTACTGCGCGCCAAAATCCGCAAACTCAGGACGATTTCTTGATAGGAGCGGGCGTGGCCGCGCTTTTTCAATTCCTCGCGCAGCATGTACAGGGTGAACACCACCCCACTGCGATAACCGGCCTTGTCGAAATACCCGCGATCCTGCTCGGCGGCAATCTTGCGCAAGGCATCCTCGACCAGTTCCTCGTTGGCGCTGGGGTAATAGCCCTTAATATCGTCGTCCTTATCCTGAATCCAGGCTGGCTGGATGACCGCCTTCAGTTCGCGCCCCCGGTAATGGAACGGGATGCCGAGCAATTGCGGGAAGGTGCCGGCCTTGCGCATTTTGTCCATGGCCTGCCGCGACACCGAATAGCGCGGCACACTGTCCCACAGGTCCAGCGTGTTCGACAGCGTGGCGCGTTCGTCCTCGCCGTTGCAGACGAAGCGGTGGAACAGGTCGATTTGCTTGGACTGAAAATCCGCTTTTTCAGGTGGGGTGACGGGTTTGTCCTTGCTGGATTCAACGGCGCGTTTTTGCACCAAGGTTGGCTTGGATGGTTTTTTGTCTTTGGCTGTTGGTTTTTGTGCCGAATTGTTGCCATCTTCTGGTATTTCGCTCATTTTTGCGAGCCCTCCGCCTGAAATTCAACGCCAGCCGGTGAAACCCGTAGCGTAACCTTGTCGGAAGTGATGGCCCTAGAGGCTAATGCCCAGAAGAACAGGGCGACGCCTGAGCAAACGATCAGATAGAGAATGCTTTTTTGTGTTTTCATAGTCTTCGTGTGTTAAGTGAAGACCATGCCAGCGATGGCAGAAGCGATTTGTACGCGAAAATTTTTGAGGCATTACGGCTACTGATAGCAGCATTGCTATTAAATCCGGTATACTTTAATCTAATCTGCAATCACGGCATGGCCGTGGTTAAGGTTTAGCCGGTTGCTGTTTACTTTGCGGGTAGGCAACGGGCATCAAATATTGAAAATCGCTCGACACGTCGGGCAACATGAACAGAAGTTCACGAGCCGAATGAGATTGCCGTCTCATTCGGCTTTTTCATGCCCTAAATTTGCCAAGCCACTTCAAACGAGCGAATTTAGTTATAAAATCCACAGAAGAATAGTATCACACATGCCTTGGTGATAGTGCAATGCGTCAAAACTTGATTTCACAGAAAAACAAGCTTTGACGCTACAAATCTATTCCAAATTATTCCAAGTTATTACAAATTATTCCAAACGTTTTCCAGCTATTATTTTTTCCAAACGTCTTCCAGCTATTATCTTTTCCAAACGTCTTCCAGCTATTATCTTTTCCAAACGTCTTCCAGCTATTATCTTTTCCAAACGTCTTCCAGCTATTATCTTTTCCAAACGTCTTCCAACTCGGTAAGGCGCAATCCCTATGGTCGTAGGGCGCATTAGCCAGCGTAGCCCGGATGAAGCGAAGCGTAATCCGGGAGGACGGGGCCTAAGGACTTCCCGCATTCCGCTTCGCTCCATGCGGGCTACCTTTTTGGCTGGTTCCCAAGCTCCGGATCTCATCGTTATACACAAGTCACGTCGAGCCAAAAACGCCGTCATTCCGGCATGGATGCCGGAATCCAGTGCCATGGACGGTAACTTGCCGCTTGCACAAGTGCTTGATTTAGGCAATGTGCCAGCCCGTAGTTTCACATCCTTGTGACTGGATTCCGGCATCCATGCCGGAATGACGGGCCTCTTACACTTGTGTATAACGACGAGAGCTCCGGCTTGGGAACCTGTTGTTTGAAGCTTTTGCTTCACGGGGCATGGTAGGCTGGAGCTTGCAAGGCTAAGGGTTCCCAAACTGGAGTTGGGGAACCAGCGTAAAGGATATACAAATTCACCCCTCGCTTTAACGCGGTAAGGCGTCATCGTAAGGCGCAATAGCGGCTCCGCCGCGTATTGAGCCGCATGCCTACCGCTGCAACGGCCCGGTGATTTTGTAATAGTTCTTCAGCCAGTTGGTGAAAGCCGCCGCCGGGTTCTTCGGGATTTCCCCGCCGGTCCGTTCCAGCCAGTCTTGGAATTCGTTATAAAAATGGTAAATGTCGTAACCGAAAAACGTCTTTTTAAGCTGCTCGCATTCGCGGGTGTTCAGTTCGCGTAGGCGCTTGCCGGTGTTCGGGCTTGCGTTGGATCCGGTTTCGTTGCCGACAACCCTCAAATCCGGGCCTTTCCTCGCCGCCTTGGCTTGGGGCAAGGCCGGGGCGTTCTTCACCGCTTCGATGGTTTCTTTTTTTCGCCATGAAAACCGAAGACCGACAACTTTGCGCCCTTCTTTAATCTCAACAAATTCGCAAAAGACATCCGAAATCTCGTTGACCTCAGTTTTAGCGGGGAGAATGACTTTTTGATTCAATGACCTATAAGCAGGATACAAGCCTTTTTCAACGCCTAGTTTTTGCCTGATATCATCAAGCGTGAAATCTTCACTGGTCTTGAATGACAAATTCACCCGCTTCTGCACCATCTCATACAGGCTCAAGGCGTATTTGCTGCGGAACTGGCAGAGCAAATCCCGCCGCAGTCGGGCGAACACCGTGGACGATTCAACCGCCATTCGTATCGGTTCGGGGAAGGTGTAATAAGCCAAGCCTTGCGCGTTATGATCGAGCTTGCACGGCCCTAAAAGCTGAGTCATCACTTCACGCTTGATGCCGTCTTCCACCACATCAAAGGCAATGACCACTTTCATCAAGCGCCGGATGCTGTCCCTTGGCCGGGCATTGTCTTTATCGGTTCCACGCAGTTCATTCAAGCGGATAGAGTGTAGGACAGGTTGATTTATGTTGTCCCAAGCGTCGGCAAGTAGCAGGTTGTAGGTTCGCCTGTCTTCCAAAGTAAGTTCTGCTGAGATATATCTAATGTCATTTACTTCGGCAGAAGGAATGACAGAGCCATAAGCAATCCATTTGAATTTATCTTGGTTGATTCTGACAAATTTTTGTATTTCATCAAAGGCAGAAAAATCAAACCATTCTGTGTACCCATCACTTTTATCTTTGTTAAGACGGTATTTATCGAATAGAAAGTGAATCGATTTTTCGGCACGAAAGGCATCAGAGCGTTGGCAACTAAACTGAAAGCTCCTTTCCACGTCAATATTTTCAGTAAGTTGTGAAATCCGTTTTAGTGGATTCAAGCTGACTCCAACTTTGAACGACGAATGATCCCTTGAGACAAAAAAGTAAACATGTGATAACGTTTGACAAGCCATGGTCTATCTCCTCTACAGATAGGTTGTGGTGAAGCCGAAACGAGGCCGCAATCCTCTTTCGGCTTCTCTATTATGCAACGAGATACAAAGCCCATCAATCGTGCATCCTTCTGACTGGCAAGGCTGGAACGACAAAATCAGAAGAAGTTTTGAAATATCAGAACCGCCGCCCTGTGGATAACTTCGCTGTTGAGCCTTGTCAAACCAAAAAAGGCGCGATGCGCCCGATAAACAACCCAGCCCACTGCCACACCCATCAATTCGTTGCCGATACCGCTTCCTCTCGTTCCCAGCCTGGATCCTAGGAACCAGAAAAGCTTGATTTTTTGTTGTGTTGACAAATGCAACACATCAGGTCCATGCTGATGGCAGAGCGTTATTTATCCAAGCTGAACCTATGAAAACAGAACACATTCCTGCCGAAGTGAACATACACCTACGTGCAAAGGCACACGACCGGATGCTTATTGACCAAGCAGCCGAATTGCTTGGGTCAAACCGTTCGCAGTTTATGATGGCATCGGCACTCAAGGAGGCAAAGAATGTCATTCTCGATCAAACCTCCCTGTACGTCGATAATGAGACATTCCAGAAAATCCTGGGCTGGCTAGACGCGCCTGCAACACAGGAACAGATTGACGGCATGAACCGATTGCGTGAAACGCAATTTCCATGGTCGCATGATTAAAGACACTAAAGCGTTTTGCCCGCCTGTCCATATCACCGCACAGCACGACCTGGAGGATTTTCAGTCTGGCGAGGAATCGTTAAATAGTTGGTTGCGTGGGCGGGCCATTGACAATATGGAGATGGGGGCAAGCAGAACCTATGTTATTTGCCCATCGGGTTCGCGCAGGGTTATTGGGTACTACGCCATTTGCATGGGGCATATTATTAATCAGGAAGTCATCGGCTCTATGCGTCGGAATATGCCACGTCATATTCCTGCGGTCATTCTCGGGCGGTTGGCCATTGATGAAAAATGGCAAGGCAAAGGGTTGGGCGGAGCATTGCTTAGGGATGCTGTTGAAAGGTCAGCCCGCGCAGCCAAGGAGGTGTCTGCCCGGCTTCTGATTGTCCATGCCATCTCTCCAGAGGCGGAAGCCTTCTATTTGCATCATGGCTTTTCCCGCCTTCCAACGGAGACGCCAACCTATGCTCTTGATCTCATCAAGTTTGCCAGCCCTCCAAAATGAAGCCCATCTGTTCGCTGTGTGCCAAAAATCAAGATTTTTGGCACACATGACAGCGCAGCCCCCACCACCGCCTGCGTTCCTCGTTTGACATGTGACGCATTTATGGTGTAAATATGAATCGTATATGCACCACACTACGAGGATATAGCAATGACAAGGCAAAGCATTTCTTTTACTACACCAAACGATAATTGGTTAAATTCTTTGATTGAAAGCGAGGA
>Ga0265594_1000745_pt1 | contig 26390 bp, 24 predicted proteins | sample saktaG_11_FD_190147 | JGI IMG/M metagenome (GOLD analysis project Ga0265594, IMG submission 190147) | Saline water microbial communities from Sakinaw Lake, British Columbia, Canada - sak_2011_5_24_80m | ecosystem: Environmental > Aquatic > Non-marine Saline and Alkaline > Saline ... | reverse complement strand
AAGCTTGGATAGCAGTTTTTACTGTTTCTGCATCCCTCATTTCACCAATCATAATAACATCGGGGTCTTGCCTGAGTATAGATTTTAATCCATTGGCAAAATTGTATTTTTTTGATACCTGGGTTTGATTTACACCAACAATCTTATATTCAATAGGGTCTTCTATTGTAATAAGTTTAACTCCAGGAGAAATTTTCTTTTTTAAGAATGCATATAAAGTTGTGGTTTTTCCTGAACCTGTAGGCCCTGTGATTAAAACCATTCCATTTGGCGCTGATAGAGAATGATCAAAAGTTTTTATATTGTTTTCACTAAGGCCTAAATCTTTTAAGCCAAAAGCAGCTCTTTTTGGATTTAGAAGTCTAAATACTAGAAATTCTCCTTGAGGGCCTGGTAAGCTGGAAGCGCGGACATCAATGAAACTCTTATTGTTTTGAATAGTAAAGCGACCATTTTGGGAAATATTTTCAACATTTAATTTTAAACCAGATAGAAGCTTTAATCTTTGATTAATACCACGATGTTTCTTTTTTTCTATCTCAGCGACATCGTATAAAACACCGTCTATGCGTAAACGTAAAAGAGCACAATCTTCTTGTGGTTCAACATGAATATCAGATGCATCTATTTGAACAGCTGATTTTATAATAAGAGAGACTAATGATGTAACTTCTCCTGATGGGATAGATAAGAGTTCTTCATGAAGATCAGAAAATTCTATGGATTTAGCGCTGGTTACATCTATAAAATTTGATAATTTTTCTTGGCGTTGATGGACAAAAGCATAATTTTTCCATGCCCAATTAAGACTTTTCTCAGTAGCAACAAAAATAACTACTTTATATCCTTCTTTTTTAACTTTTTCAATTGTTTTAATAGTTCCAATATTAAAAGGATCCAAGACAGCTATTTTGACTTGATTCCCTATTTTTTGAAAAGCAATAACACTAGCTTCTTTTGCTTCTTTTTCTGGAATTATAGAAAGAGCGCTTGTTTCAATTGGGGATTTTCTTAAATCAACATATAAAAGATTATGTTTTTCAGATAATCTCTGTGCCTCTCTTTCTTTTGATTCTTGCCAGAGAGCTTTGATTTTTTCTTCTCTTTTTTTAACAAAATCATTCATAAAAATTACATTGTTAATAATTTATTATACCACTCTAATTTTCTTTAGAAAAGTAAAAATTCGTGATAAAATTAAGTATGGAGAAAATGAGGATTAAAATCATTAGTGAAGGCCCAAAAGAAACACAAAAAATCGCCTCTTTTTTTATGCAGGCTATTTTAAAAAAATATGATTTAAAACAGAGAAGTTTAGTTGTTTCTTTAGAAGGTCCTTTAGGAGGCGGTAAGACAGAATTTCTTAAAGGCATAGCCAAGTTTTTAAAACTTAAGGAAAAAGTTTTTAGTCCTACTTTTTTAATTATGAAAAGTTTTCCTTGTAAGACGTCTTCTTTTAAAACATTATGGCACCTAGATTGTTATCGCATTGGAAATCCTAAAGAAATTAAAGAATTGGATTTCTTAGAAATTATTAAAAATCCAGAGAATTTAATTCTTATTGAGTGGGGGAATAAAATTAAAAAGGTTCTTCCAAAAGATCACTGGAAAATAAAATTTAAAATAACAGGAAAAGATACAAGAATATTAGAATTTTATCTATGAAGAAATTAGTTATTATTGATTCTTATGCTTTAGTGCATCGTTCTTATCATGCTCTTCCTCCATTGGTTTCTCCAGAGGGTGTTTTAGTTAATGGGGTTTATGGGTTTATGCTGTTCTTTTTAAAAATGATTAATGATTTAAAGCCAGATTATATCGTAGCTACTTTTGATATGGCAGCTCCTACTTTTCGTCATAAAGAATATAAAGAATATAAAGCCAAGAGAGTAAAAATGCCAGATAATTTTTATGAGCAGGTTCAGATGGTGAAGGACCTTTTAAATGCATTCAATGTTCCAATTTTGGAAAAAGAAGGTTATGAAGCAGATGATATTATTGGAACTATATCTGAGAAATTAAAAGATGAAGATGTCCAATCTTTTATTGTTACAGGAGACTTAGATACACTTCAATTAATTACTGATAAGGTATTTGTTTATACACTTCGTCGTGGGATTCAGGACAGTATAATTTATGATAAAGAAAAGGTTTTTGAGAGATTTGAATTAGAACCTGATCAATTAATAGATTGGAAAGCATTAAGAGGAGATCCTTCAGATAATGTTCCAGGAGTACCTTCTATAGGTGAGAAAACAGCGAGTACATTAATTAAAGAATCTGGAACATTAGATAATCTTTATAAAAAGATAAAAGATGGAAAAACAATTAAGGCTTCTCCAAGAATTTTAGAAAAATTAAAAACTTTTGAAGACCAAGCTTATTTTAGTCGTCATTTGGTGACAATTCAGAGAGACGTAGATATAGAATTTGATTTAGAAAAGGCTAAACTTGATCCTCCGCCAAAAGACGAAGTAATTTCTTTGTTAAATAAATTAGGATTTCGAAGTTTAATTCCAAAGATCTTTGATTTTGAAGAAAATGTTTCTTCTGTAAAGGAGGTTTCTTTGGATATTATTAATATTTCTTCGAAAGTAAAAGAATTAAAACAAAAGATTGAGGGAGAAGAGACAATTGGAATACTTTTAGATTTTAATGGAGAGAAGTTTGGAGAGAGAAAAATAGAAGGGTTAGGATTTAGTTTTTTAGACAATACTTTATTTTATCTTCCAAATCATCTATTTACTGATTTTTTCGAAAAACCATTAGATTGGTCTAAAAAGAATTTAATAAGTTTTGACGCCAAGGTTGTTTTAGAGGAAGTTGAAGGGTTTTCTGATTGTTTATTTGAAGATATAAAGATATTAGTTTGGTTGCTGGACACAGAAAGAAAAAATTATAAATTCTCTTCAATTGGTAAGTTTTTTCTTGGGCAAGAGATTGATGATTCATTTAGCGGGTGTTTGTCTAAATTAATTCCTTTATGGGAGATTATTAAAAACAAAATAACAGCATTAGGCATAGATAATGTTTGGGAAAATGAAGAAAAGCTCCTTATTCCGGTAATTGCTTCAATGGAAAAAAATGGAATTTTAGTGGATAAGAATTGGTTAGAAAAATTAACTAAGAAGGCAGAAAAAGAAATAAATGATTTAGAAGAAAAAATTTATCAATTATCTGGTAAGAAATTTAATATTAACTCTCCTAAACAATTATCTGAAATTTTGTTTGAAGAATTAGAAATTTCTTCGTCAAGTTTAAAAAAAACCGCTACTAAGAAAATTTCTACAAATGCTGATGAGCTTTTAAAGATTAAAGATAGTAATCCAATTATTCCTTTGATTATTAAATATCGAGGGATAACAAAATTAAAGAATTCTTTTCTTGATACTCTCCCAAATTTTATTAATTTGAAAACAAATAGAATCCATGCAATTTGGAATCAAACGGGCACAACTACTGGACGTTTGTCGTCAGAAAAGCCTAATTTACAAAATATTCCACAAAAAGGTGATTGGGGAAAACAAATTAGAAAAGCTTTTGTTTCTAAAAAATCTTTTTCTTTAATTTCATTGGATTATTCTCAGATAGAATTAAGATTGGCAGCTCATCTTTCTGGGGATGTCAAAATGATGGAAGCGTTTAATCAGGATAGAGATATTCATAAAATTACTGCTGCATATATTCATAATATTCCTGAAGATAAAGTTTCCGCTTCTATGAGACAGAAGGCAAAGATTTTGAATTTTGGAATTATTTATGGAATGGGTAATAAGGCATTTGCTCAGGCAGCTAATATTTCGTTGGATGAAGCCAAGAATTTTAGAGAGGAATATTTTTCTAATTTTTCAGGGCTCAAAAATTATCTTGATTTTTCTTTAGAAAATGCTAAAAAATTAGGCTATGCAGAAACGATTTTTGGCAGAAAGAGATTTCTTCCTCTTTTGGGCGGACTTGGACGCATAGCTCGTGGGCAAGAAAGAATTGCTCTTAATATGCCTATTCAAGGGCTAGCTGCAGATATTATTAAGATAGCAATGGTAAAAATTCAAGAGTTTATTAAGGAAAAACATATGGAGAAGGATGTAATAACCTTAATTCAGATACACGATGAATTGATACTAGAGGTAAAATCTGAGATAATAAAGGAAGTTGTTTCCCCTTTTAAAAATATAATGGAAAGCGCGGCAAAATTGGAAGTGCCTTTAAAAGCAGATGTTAGGATAGGAAATAAATGGGGGGAGATGGAATAATTTTATATATATGTTGAATTTTTTTCAAAAACTAAATAAGCATTTTTCTTCGTCGCAATTATTGCCGTTTTGGTTTTTTGGCGGCTTGGTGATAGCACAAATAGTTTTTAATTCACTGTGGGTTATTTGGCCTTTAAATTGGTTTATTAATATTGCTTTGATAATTTTTTATTTAGGAATGACAGTTGTTTTTATAGGCGCAGTTGATAAAATTAGTCGTTTGGATTTAGAAAGGAATCAAATAAATGCAATGGTGAGCAGTATTAATGATCCGGCTATTTCTTATACTGAAAACTTTGAAATTATTTTAGTTAATAAAGCCATGGAAAAATTCATCGGCATATCAAAAAAAGAACTTATAGGAAAAAATATTACTCCTGAATTAAGTAATGATGCTCGTTATGGACTTTTATCTAAAATAATTTTTCCAAGTTTAGCTCCAGTTGTTTTGGAAAAATCCATAGATCTTTATCCAGAGAAAATAAAAGTAAAATTTTATCAGCCAAAAGAACTTATTTTGGAGATAATAACAACTAAGGTGATAGATGATAAAGGAAATACTTATGGCTTTTTAAGAATAATTCATGATTTAACCAAAGAAGAATTATTAAGAAAAACCCAATCTGATTTTATTACGATAGTGGCTCATCAATTGAGGACTCCGCTTTCTGGTTTATCATGGATATTAGAGATGCTTGCTAAAAAAGAAGTGGGTTCTTTAACATCAGAACAGGAAAAACTTATAAATGATGGGAGGAAAGCTATGGGAGAAAGTTTAAAAACAGTGGAAGATCTTTTAAATGTTGCGCAGATTGAAGAAGGAAGATTTGGTTTTCAATTTTCTATGGCAGATATAGAAAAGATTATAGAAAATGTTTTGATTAAATTTGAACCAGTAGCAAAAATAAATGATATTAAGTTAATTTTTCAACGACCAGAGTTTCAACTTAAACCGTTTGTAATGGATCCATTAAGAGTTAAATTAGTTTTGGAGATTTTAGTTGATAATGGATTAAAATATAATGTAAAAAATGGAGAAGTGCGTGTGAATATAGACCCTATGGAAGGCAAACCGTTTATACTGATTTCTGTTGAGGATACAGGTGTTGGAATCTCCAGAGAAGATTTATCAAGATTGTTTACTAAATTCTTCCGCTCTAAAGCGGCATTAAAAGGGCAAACAAGTGGAATTGGATTGGGTTTGTATTTAGCTAAGAATATAATTGATAGACACGGAGGAAAGATTTGGGCTCAATCTGCCTTAGGAAGAGGTTCTATTTTTACTTTTTCTTTGCCTATAGACTCTGATTATATACCATCTCAGTAATTATGCTTTATTTTATTTTTGGGCAGGATAATTTTCGTTCGCAAAGATGTTTTTTTGAAGTGAGGGATTTCTATAAAAAAGAAGGAATTCCATTTTTTTCATGTGATTTTTCTGATAAACTTTCTCCTTCTTTTGATATTCCTGCATTGGAGGATATATTTAAAAGTAATACTCTGTTTTCTGGCAGTAAATTGGTGGTAATAAAAAATTTGTTTAAAAATACAGATATTAATTTTCGGAGAGAATTATTAGATATTTTAAAAAATAGAAAAATAGATGTAGCCAAAGACATAATGGTTATATTTTATGAAAACGATAAAGTTCATAGCAGTTCTTTACAAAAATGGTTGGAGCAAAAAGCTAAAGGAGTTAAAGAATATCCACCATTCAAGAAAGGAGAGTTAGGGCAGTGGGTGATGGGAGAAGAACAGAAGATGGGTTTAAAATTAACTGCTGAAGCTCGTCAATTATTGTTAATAAGTTTTCTTTCTGATACAGGTTCTATTTATTATTCTTTAGAAAAATTAGCTTTAATAAAAAAAGGCTTGATTAGTAAGGAATTAATTGAAGAGAATTTATTTTTACCTTTAAATAGTAATATTTTTTCTTTTTTGGATAATTTAGTTGAAGGAAAAACGAAAGAAGCTTTTTGGTTTTTAGAAACATTAATAAATCAGGGGATACATCCTTTATATATTCTTAAAATGATTATTTTTCAATTTCGTAATCTTTTGATAATAAAAAGTTCGCAAGCAAGACCATCTTCAATGCATCCATATGTTTTTCAGAAGCTATATCCTTTGGCAAAAGTTATTTCTTTAGAAACACTTAAATTTATGTATCAACGCCTTCTTCATTATGATAGAGATATAAAACATGGGAATATTGACGGACAGATTGCTTTAGAAATGTTTTTGGTTGATTTTTCTAAGCAAAGATGTTAAATTAAAATACGATATTCATTTGAGAAAAATCAATTACTATGAGGAGCATATAGATGTAGCAATATCATAATTCATAATTTTATATCAATGCCTATTACAAGTTCAGCAAAAAGAGCTGTTCGGGAAAGCTCTAAAAAAAGAAAAGCCAATTTACAGAAAAAAATTGTTTTAAAAAAAACAAAGAAAGAATTTTTAAAACTTATTGAGAATGGCAAAACCGAAGAAGCTAAAAAGATGCTCCCAAAAGCATATAAACTTTTAGATAAAGCTGCAAAAGTGAATTTGATTAAAAAAAATAAAGCAGCAAGAGAGAAATCCAGATTAGCAAAGAAAGTACTTAAAAAATAATTATCATTTGATAAATTTTAATAGACGGCCAAGATATTATCTTGGCCGTTTTTATTACTAATTGTTTTGTTCAATGTTTTCTAGTAAAATATTATTATATGGGTTATAAATATAAAATTTTACCTCATACCGCAGATATTAAATTAGAGATAATAGCCTCTTCCAAAGAAGATATTTTTAGAGGTGCTTTGGAAGGAATGGCTTACATTATTCAGTCTGATATCTCTAAAAAGGATAGTTTGAAGAAAGAACAAATAGAAATTCATTCTTTGGATATTAATGCTCTCTTAGTAGATTTTTTAAATGAAGTTTTAGCAAAATCAGATATTTATAATTCTGTCTTTGATAATATAAAAATAGAAAAATTAACAGATAATTCTATAAAAGGAATAATAGAGGGTAGAAATGTGAAGGAATTTTCTAAAGAAATAAAAGCCGCAACTCATCACGAATTAAATATCACGCAGGATAAAAATGGTGATTGGAAGGCAATAATTCTTTTTGACATCTAAATTTTATGTTTAATAAATCTGATTTAATAAAATTAAATAATTATCTTTGGGAAATCCCAAAATCTTTTAGAAAGGATATGCTGGTTTCGGCGAGGATTTATATTACTGAAAAAATGTTAGATGAGGTAGTAAAAGATAGAAGTTTGAATCAATTAGTTAATTTAACTACCCTTCCTGGAATTGTGAAATATTCTTTAGCTATGCCAGATATTCATGAAGGTTACGGAGCACCTATTGGCGGAGTTTTTGCTACAAAATTACCTGATGGCATAATTTCTCCTGGCTCGGTGGGCTATGACATTAACTGCGGAGTTAGATTATTAAAATCAGAACATACTGAAAAAGAAATTAGACCCTATTTAGAAAAATTGATAGAAGAAATTTTTCATACTATTCCTTCTGGCCTTGGAAAAGGGGGAAAGTTTAAATTAAATATTCCTGAAATGGATAGGACTTTAGAAAAAGGAATGAAGTACTTAAAGGAAAAAGGATATGCTACAGAAAAAGATATTGAACATTGTGAGTCAGGAGGATGTTTAAAAGCAGATCCTTGTTTTGTATCTGATTTAGCCAAAAAAAGAGGACGGGACCAAGTAGGAACTCTCGGATCCGGCAATCATTTTGTGGAAGTTCAGGAAGTAACTGAGGTATATGAAGAAAAATCAGCTGAGGAAATGGGTCTTAGAAAAGGACAAGTAGTAATTCTTATTCACACTGGTTCTCGCGGTTTAGGTCATCAGGTGGCAACAGATTACATTCGTCTTTTTATGCAATCAATGGATAAATATAATATTTCTCTTCCTGACAGAGAGTTAGCGGCAATTCCTTTTTCTACTCCTGAGGGAAAAAAATATTTCCTGGCAATGGGAGCAGCAGCGAATTTTGCCTGGTCTAATCGCCAAATGATTACTTATTTAATCAGAAATGCTTGGAAAAAAGTTCTGGGAACAAAAGAAGAATCATTAGACTTAGTTTATGATGTGGCTCATAATATTGCAAAGGTGGAGGAGCACGAGGTAGACGAAAAGAAAATGAAGTTAATTGTTCATCGCAAAGGAGCAACTCGAGCTTTTCCTGGCCAACCAGTGTTAATTCCCGGTACAATGGGAACAGCCTCCTATGTTTTAAAGGGTACTGAAAAATCAAAAGAAGCTTTTTATACTGTTTGTTTTTCAGGTGATACTAAAGTTATTACTGATAAAGGTATTTTAACCCTTAAAGAGATATATAAAAATTTCTCAAAAGAGAAATTTTTAACCCCTTCTTTAAATTTAAGAACTCTATCTATAGAATGGAAACCAATCTTTAGAGCGATAAAGCGACATGGGAAACCAATAGAAATAAGTATTTCTCAAACCGGAAGATCAAAAACAAGTCGCTTAAAAGTCACTCCTCACCATGAATTCATTACTATAAAAGAAGGAGCGCTTAAACGGCAAAAGATAGTTGATATTTTAAGTCAGAACAGGATGATTTGTGTATTAGATTATTTGCCTTCAGAGATTTATGAAAAGAGAAGTTTCCCTAAATTGGCATATTTAATAGGTGCCTTAGCTAGTGATGGTTATATTTCTTTAGAGCCGATTCCTCGCGTAATGCTAATTCAAAAAAAGACATTCTCTAAAATAGAGTTTATTAAATATGTTCAAAATTGTTTTTACGAAATTTTTAAATTTTCTCTAGAGGAAAAAAGAACTCATAGAAGTCAAGGCATAATAAGAGGGAGAGAGATAAAAGGAGAAGCGACAGAATTTATATGCTATCGAAAACAACCGGCTGAAGAATTATTAAAGATTAAAAATAATTTATCAACTTGGATACTTGGTTTAAATAGAGAAGCTACTTTAAATTTTTTAGCTGGGGTTCTAGATGGAGATGGGACCTGGAATCCTTTTCATAAAACCCTTTCCATTTTTTGTGGGAAAAATTACGTTGCAGATGGAATAATCATTGCTTGTTTGAAATTAGGGATTTTACCTTATATTTCAGAACAAAGGGGGAATTGTAAGATTATTCAAATTTCTGAGAAAGTAGAAGAATTAGCTAAATTTACTAAAAGAGTAAAAATTGAATCCCATTTGAGAAAATATGGAACCAAAATGTTTGCAATCCGGCAGTTGTTTGAAGGAGTCGAGAATTTAAAATGGCCCTTTCTTCCTAAATTAACAAGAAATAATTTAATGGAAGCAAATGTTATTTTTAATCATTATTCCAGAGAACTTTCGAAATATCCTTCAAGAGTCCAAAAGCGAGTTCAATTTTTTAAAAATGCTCCTTTTCGAATGCAGAGAGTGAGAAAACTACAAAATCTGAAAAAACAAGAAGTTTTTAATTTAACCGTAAAAAATAATCATAATTATTTTGTGCTTACGGAAAGTTTAATACCGGTCCTAGTTGGAAATTGTCATGGCGCTGGAAGGGTAATGTCTCGTCATCAAGCAAAAAGAGAAACAAGCGGTAGAGAAGTTTTACAACAACTTACTAAAAAAGGTATAATAGTTAAGTCAGGTTCTCTTTCTGATTTGGCTGAAGAGGCACCTTTGGCATATAAAGACGTTGATGAAGTAGTAGAAGTAGTTCATCAAGCAGGGTTAGCTAAAAAAATTGTTCAATTAAAACCTTTAGCAGTCATAAAGGGCTAACAATAAAGGTCGATAAATTAATTATTTAATTATTATGGAAGAAAAACTTATCGGAAAAATTACTCATTATTTTGGAAAAATCAGTGTTGCCATTGTTGAACTTTCTGGTGCACTTAAAGTAGGAGACAGAGTTCATATCAAAGGGCATGGCACTGATTTTGAGCAAAATATTTCTTCAATTCAGATTGAGCACGAGAATGTGGAAAAAGCGAAAAAAGGAGATGCAATCGGAATAAAAGTTGATGAAAAAGTGAGGGAATCTGATGAGGTTTATTTGATTGTTTAGTATGAGAAAATTAGCCGTGTCTGAAGCTATCGCTGTTTTAATTGGAACAATTATTGGAGCTGGTGTTTTTACGCTTCCTTATGTGGCTGTTCATTCTGGATTAGCCACAACATTAATCTGGTTAATTATTGTTAGCTTCATTATTACTTATCTTCATCTTGCTTTTGGAGAGATAGTTTTAAGAACAAAAAAAGATTTTCGTTTACCCGGATATGTCGGGCATTATTTAAATTCTTCAGCGAAAAAGCTCATTCTTTTAATTACGTTTTTTACTTTTTCGTTTTCTCTCCTAATTTATTTACTTTTAGGGTCTCAATTTTTAAAAGTCATTTTAAATTCTGTTTGGACAAATTTTTCTTTTCCGCAAGGATTTTTAGTTCTTTTTCTTTGGCTTTTATTAAGCTCCGTGGTTTTAAGTAAAAATAAAAGATTATCCAGAATCAATTTTTATTTATCTTTTGCTCTTCTTTTTTTATTCTTTATTATTATTATTTTTGCTTTACCTCATTTTCAGACAGAAAATATTAATCTTTTTAATTTTACAAATCATTGGGGGTGGTTAATACCTTACGGCGTTCTTTTTTTCGCTCTTAATGGCATGGTAGCAGTTCCTGAAGCAATAAAGGTTTTAGAAGCAAGAGGAGGAAAAAAGGAAAAATCAAAAAAGATAATTATTATTGGTACGCTTATTCCAGCTCTTTGTTATCTGGCTTTTATTTTCGCAGTAGTAGGCGCCAGTGGATCTTTTACTACATTAGAGGCTATTGAAGGATTGAAAGGTGTTTTAGGGAATAGTATTATTTTATTAGGAGCAATGCTTGGATTTTTGGCAGTTTCAACTTCTTATTTAATTTTTGCTTCATACATTAAAAATAGTTTTATTAATGATTTTAAATGGTCCCGTTTTATAAGCTATTTTTTAGTAATTGTTGGTCCATTGTTGCTTTATTGTCTTCATTTAGAGAATTTAGTAAAACTTATTTCTTTCATGGGGGGAATGCTTGGAGGACTTGAGGGAGTAATGCTTATTCTTGTTTTAAGAAAAGCAAAACAACAAGGAGAAATAGAGCCGCCTTATCAGGTTCCTTTAAATAAAGTTTTAGCTGTTATTTTCGTAATAGCTCTTGTGATTGGAGCTCTTTGCCAGACATTTTTGGTGTACTAAAATTAATTAGGCAAAAAGTTTATTATGCGCATTATTGCTGATTTTCACATTCATTCTAAATACTCACGTGCTACTTCTCCAAATATGGATTTGGAGAATATTGCTCAAGCAGCACAGGAAAAAGGAATTACTGTTGTTGGAACAGGTGATTTTACTCATCCAGAGTGGTTTAATAATCTTAAAAATAAATTAGAACCAGCAGAAAAAGGGCTGTATCGGTTAAAAGGGACAGATGGTAGCGTAAGATTTGTTGTTACAGGAGAGATAAGCAATATGTATACGAGGAATGGGAGAGGCAGGAGAATTCATAGTCTTATTATTTTACCTTCTTTAGAATCAGCAGAGAAAATAAATAATATTTTATCCTGGCAGGGAAACATAAAATCAGATGGACGTCCTATTTTAGGGATGGATACTGAAGAACTTTTAAAAATTATTATTGATACAGCGCCTCAAGCTTTGTTTATCCCAGCGCATTGCATGACGCCATATTTCGGTGTCTTTGGATCGATGTCTGGTTTTGATTCTTTAGAAGAAGCTTTTGGGGAAAATGCTAAACACATTTATGCTATGGAAACAGGATTAAGCGCAAGTCCTGATATGCTTTGGAAAATACCAGATGGACGTAAAATGACTTTAATAAGCAATTCAGATGCTCATAGTCCAACCAAGTTGGGCAGAGAAGTAAATGTTTTTGATACAGAATTGAGTTATTCTGCTATTAGAGACGCTATTATTAAAAAAGATAAATCAAAGTTTTTATATACTATTGAATTTTTCCCGCAAGAAGGAAAATATTATTATGATGGTCATCGTTTATGCAATGTGAGTATGTCCCCAGGACAAAGGAAGAAAGTAGAAGGAATTTGTCCTAAATGCGGTCGTAAGCTTACAGTGGGTGTTTTGTCTAGAGTTGATGAATTAGCCGATAGAAAGGACGGTTTTGTGCCTCCTGACGCCATTCCTTATAAAAGCTTAGTTCCACTAAGAGAAATTATTGCTGAAGCTATAGGTATAGGGCCTCAAACAAAAGGTGCAGACAAGCAGTATCAAATATTAATTCAGAAATTCTCTAATGAGTTTAATATCTTATTAGATGTTCCATTTGAAGAATTAAGCAAATTTACTTTGCCTAGGATTGCAGAGGGGATAAAAAGGGTAAGAAGTGGTAAACTTATAATAGAACCAGGTTATGATGGTGAGTTTGGTAAAGTTAAAATCTTTCAAGAAGAGGAAAAAGAAGAAAAACAAGATAAACTTTTCTAATTTTTAAAACATGGAGAAAACATTTATCGGATATTTTTTAAAACAAATTGGTTTTTATTGTTCTGATTTTATCAGGGCTTATTTTAAAGGAAGCTATGGTTTTCTTTTTAAAATTTATCAAAATTGTTTTTTGAGATTAGAGCATAGAGTAGGTTTCATAGTTAATATCCGTTATTTTACTGTTCCTCTTTGGCAGCAATATTCTTTTGCAGCTTATCTCGTAAGCATTCCTTATAGGATAGTAAGGATTATTTTAGGGGTATTCCTTTTAATTATTTTAACTCTTTTCTTTTCGGCAATTTATCTTTGTTGGATTCTTTTGCCTTTTTATCTTATTTTGAAAACAATATCGTTATAGATAGAATAGAAATATATGAATAAAAAAGGAAAAATACAAAAAAAAGTTGAAAAGAAAACAGAATTATATTTTTCTGATGCTTTTTTCTTTTGGCCTACTTGGAAGAGATTCTTTTATAAAGTAATTCTTACTGTTTTTATTTTTTTAGGTTTAATCTTTTCTTTTTCATTAGTGCTTTTCCGGATACAACCGTGGGAGAATTTAGGAATTCTTATTCTGTTATTTTTTATCTATACCTTTCAAAAACAAAATCTTTCTGATTTACCTTTATCAGAACAATATTTGAAAAAAAAGAAAATTAATTTAGCTCGCTTTCTTTCTCCGCAAGCTAAGAATGTTCTTATTGAAGCGAAAAACATTTCTTTTGCTTTTCAATTAGATTTTTTCCACGGAATGTTTTATGAGCTTCTTTCTAAAAGAGAAATAGTTGATGCATTGAGTATTTTAGATATATCTTCCAATGATATAAAAGAATTAAGAGGAAAGATAAAAGAAAAAAAGGTTAGTAAGAAAGAAATTACTGAAGAAAACTATCAAAAATTTTTAGAAAAGATTGCACATTTTGCTTTTTTTGAAGCTGAAAAAATAAAAAAAGACTGTATAAGTCCTGAATCTTTAATATTAGCCCTTTATTCTGCTGGTAATTCTAAAATTGCTGATGCTTTTAATTTTTATCGTGTAGAAAAAAATGATTTAGCTGTTGCGTTTGTTTTAAATTATCTTTCACGAATAAAAGGCATAGAAGTTGTAAAAGGATTAGCTGACAAAAGAGAATTTGATTTTCGGTTAAAGAGGGTAAAAGTTAATCGTTCTTTTACTTCACGGCCTACGCCATTTTTAGATTTATATGGTTTAGATTTTACTGAATTGGCTCTAAGATTAAAGATAGGCATTATGATTGGTCATACGCAGGAATACCAGAGTCTTTTAGATATTTTATGCCGTCAAGGGAAAAGAAATATTCTTTTAGTTGGTCCAGCTGGTGTGGGAAAGGATACGATAGTTTCATATTTAGCTTTTAATTTAATTAGAGATAAAACACCTTTGAAATTACGGGATCGCCGTCTTATTAGTCTTTCTCTTGCTTCCTTTTTAGAGGATACAAAAGAACCTTTAGAGGTTTATGATCGTTTAACAAAAATTACAAAAGAGCTTTTGATTAATAGGGATATAATTATTTATTTGCCCCAATTTCATAATTATAAATTATTAGCTCAGAAAGGGGGATTTACTGCATTGGATATTTTCCAGTCATTAATTAATTCTTCATGGGTACCTGTAATAGCAGCAACAACTCCAGGAGATTATCGTCGATATTTAGAATCAGATCCGATTGTAAAAGAAAATTTTGAAATTATTAAAGTGAAAGAACTTTCTCCCGAAGAATCAGTAAAGTTTTTAGCTTATCGTTCATTGGAGTTACAAAGAAAAAGTAAGATAAAGATTAGTTACAAAGCCATTAAAAGAGCCGTGATTTTAGCTCAACGTTTTTTAACTTCAATGCCTCTTCCATCTTCTGCAGAATCTCTTTTAACTGAAGCTATTGAAGGAGTTCGTAGAAAAGGTGAAAAAATAGTTTTAGAGCAAGACATAGTAGATTTAGTAAGTTTAAAAACCCAAGTACCTTTAGAGATTTCTTCTGAGGAAGAAAGAGAAAAATTATTGAATTTAGAAAAACTTATTCATGAAAGTTTAATTAATCAGGAAGAGGCTGTGAGTTTAGTATCCGCTGCCTTGAGGCAATACAGAGTTGGTTTAACAAGTACTAAAAAACCAATAGGTGTTTTTCTTTTTGTTGGGCCTACTGGAGTAGGTAAGACTCAATTAGCAAAAACATTAGCTAAAATTTATTTTGGAAGTGAAAAAACTATGATTCGCTTTGATATGGCTGAATACCAGGATAGAAAAAGTATTGATCGTTTTATTGGTAATCCCGAGGGGACAATAAGCGGATCTTTGACAGAAGCAGTAAAGAATAACCCTTTTTCCTTAATTCTTTTAGATGAATTTGAAAAAGCTCATTCTGATGTTTTGAATATCTTCCTTCCAGTATTTGACGAAGGGAGATTGACTGATAATCTTGGTCAGGTCATTGATTTTACTAATACAATTATTATTGCGACTTCTAACGCCTTATCTGATTTTATAAAAAACGAGATAGAAAAAAATGTTGATGTTGATAATTTATCAGAAAGACTAAAAAAGAAATTAACAAATTACTTTAAGCCAGAACTTTTAAATAGGTTTAATGAAGTTGTTGTGTTTAGGCCATTGACTCAAGAACATCTCAAAGAGATAGTAAAATTAAAATTAAATGAATTAGTTGCTGCTTTATCAAAGAATAAAAAAATAGAATTATCTTTTGATAATTCTGTTATTGAACAACTAGTTAAATTAGGCTATAACCCAATATTTGGAGCGCGGCCATTAGATTCAGTAATTAGGCATTATATAAAAGATAATCTAGCCAGTTCTATTTTAAAAAAGAAAATTGGTTCAAATACTAAGGTACATTTTGCTTTTGAAGAAAACGAATTTAAAGTGAAAACAGAATCTATTTAATCTTTTCAATTATTTCTTTAAAAACTGTAGGTTGTTTTTCTGCTAATTCGGCTAAAATCTTTCGATCTAAGCCGATTTTTTTATCTTTTAAAGCTTTAATAAACTTGCTATAACTCAATTCGTATTTTCTGACCGCAGCATTAATTTTTACTTGCCAGAGTCTACGAGCATCTCTTTTTTTTATCCGTCTATCTTTAAATGCATGAGTCCACGCATGAAGAAGCGCTTCTTTAGCTAAGCGGTATTTTGTTTTTCTGCCATATCTAAATCCTTTTGTGTGCTGTAGCAGATTTTTTCTCCTTTTATTGGCAGTAGTGCCTCTTTTTACTCTTGTCATGATATTAAGAAATTAATGTGACTCTTTAATAATAGATTTAACGTGGCTTCCCATAGAAATTGGCTTCTTCCTTCGTCTTTTTACTTTAGAAGAATCTTTGGCTTTTGTATGGCCAAGACTACAAGAGCGCCTTACAATTTTACCATTCTTGGTTATTTTTAATCTTTTTTTAAATAAATTTACTCTCATATTTTTAAGACTGTAATTAAACCGCGAGGAACTTTTTTTAATGGTTGAATAACTTTGTGTTCGATTTCAATTTTTGTTAGAAATTCATCTATCTTTTTTTTCGCTAAATCAAAATGAGCTTTCTCTCTTCCTTTTAATCTCATTTCTATGGTTACTGTTTTTCCTTCTTGTAAAAATTTTTCTGCTCTTTTAATCTTTGTACCTAAATCATGTTCTCCCTCATTAAAACCAATGCGGATTGATTTTGGAGAAGTCTGCTTATCTTTTAATCTTTTTTTTCTAAATTCTTTTTCTTTTTTATATCTTAATTTACTAGAATCCCCAAATTTATATATTGGAGGTGTAGTTTTTCTCGTGATTTCAACTAAATCTAAACCACGTTCCTGGGCCATTCTAGAGGCTTCATCATAAGAAAAAATTCCGATTTGTTTCCCTTTTTCGTCAATAAGACGGATTTCTTTTAATATCAAGTTTTTAAAAATTAGTAAAAATTAAGATGTGGAGAAGGTGGGAGTTGAACCCACGTCTAAAAAGAATTTTTTAAATAATTCTACGAGCATAGTTTATTCTTTAAATCTCTTAAGAAAAGGAAGAATAAACAGACTTTTCTTAAAATTTTCCGAAAATGATTTGATTGATACTAGTCGGAAAAGCTAGGAATCAATCTATCCCGATATTTGTATCCTTTAGGGCTATCGAGAATCATCCTAAAGAATTTCCCTTAAAAGGGAATGGCTTAGCCTAAACTTTTAAGCGTAGGCGTAAGCAGGAGTTTGATTAGCATTTATTAAATGCCGCCTTGATTTTTATTGAGGATACAAGGCATCCTCAGCTCGCTTATTTAAAAACTCTCTTTTTATCGAATCCCGTCATCCCCATTATTAAATTTCTCCTCTCTTGGCTCTGTCTATATTTCTCTTAACATCTCTTTTTTTTATCGTTTCTCTCTTATCAAATTTCTTTTTCCCTTTAACTAGCCCTAATTCTATTTTAACTAATCCGTGCTTAGTATACATTCTTAATGGTATTAAAGTCAAGTTTTTTTGTTTTATCTTTCCTAATAGATATTCAATTTCTTTCTTATGAAGAAGGAGTTTTTTGGTTCTTTCAGGATCATAAGTAGAACTGATATTTTTAGGTTGAAATGGTGAAATAGAGCAATTAAGAAGAGAGACCTTATTATTCCTAATAATAGCAAAACTGCTCACTAAACTGGCTTTTCCTGTTTTAGCGGCTTTTGTTTCTATTCCAGATAGCACAATTCCTGCTTCGAATCTTTCTAGAATTTCGTAATTAAAGTATGCTTTTTTGTTTGTAGCTAAAGTTTTCATATTTTTATTATATCATATAAATTTTGATTTTTTATCTATTTTGCGATAAAGTAAAGATATATGGAAAAAGTTTTAGAATTTATTCAAAAAGAAAAAGATATCTTGAAATTTTGGGAGAAGAATAAAATTTTTGAGAAATCAATAGAACAAAGGCCAAAAGATAAATCTTATGTTTTTTATGATGGTCCTCCTTTTGCGACAGGCTCTCCTCATTATGGTCATGTTCTTGCTTCTTTAATAAAAGATGTCGTTCCTCGTTACTGGACAATGAAAGGTTTTCGTGTAGAGCGACGTTGGGGTTGGGATTGTCATGGTTTACCAGTTGAGAATTTGGTTGAACAGGGATTAGGTTTAAAAAACAAAAAGGATGTTGAGAAGATTGGCATAGAAAAATTTAATGAAGCTTGTAGAAATAGCGTTTTGCGTTACGTTGATGAATGGAAAAAAGTTATTCCAAGGATTGGCCGTTGGGTTAATATGGATAATGCGTACAAGACTATGGATTTTGATTATATGGAATCCATTTGGTGGGCATTTAAACAGTTGTGGAATAAAGAACTAGTTTATAAAGATTATAAAAGTATGCATATCTGTCCTCGTTGTGGGACGACCCTTTCTAATTTTGAAGTCACTCAAGGGTATAAGGATGTTGAAGATTTAAGTGTAACAGTTAAATTTAAACTGAAAGAAAAAAAAGATACCTTTATTTTAGCTTGGACAACTACTCCTTGGACTTTACCTGGGAACGTAGCTTTAGCAATAGGAAAAGATATTAATTATGTAAAGATACAAATTAAAAATGAATTTTATCTTTTGGCAAAAGACAGACTAGAGGTTATTAAAGATGAATATAAGATAATTGAGGAAATAAAAGGTAAAGGTTTGATTGGATTAGAGTATGAACCTCTATTTGATTATTTTTCAAAGAGGGATGATTTAAAATATAAAGAAAATGGGTGGAGAATATATGATGCTGATTTTGTTTCTATAGAAGAAGGAACCGGTATTGTACATATTGCTCCAGCTTTTGGCGAAGATGATCTGAATCTTGGACAATTAAAAAAACTTCCTTTTGTTCAGCATGTCGATGAATCTGGTTGTTTTATTAATGAAGTTACAAAATGGGCTGGAGAAGAGGTGAAACCAAAAAATAATATTTCTAAAATAGATAGTGAAATTATTATATCGTTAGAACAGAAAAATAGATTATTTTCTAAGGAAAAAATTATTCATAGTTATCCTTTTTGCTGGAGATGTGATACACCACTCTTGAATTACGCTACATCTTCATGGTTTGTAAAGGTCACTTCTATTAAGGATAAAATTATAAAAAATAATGAAAAAATAAATTGGGTTCCGGAACATATTAAACATGGGCGTTTTGGGAAATGGCTGGAAGATATTAGAGATTGGTCAATTTCGCGCTCTCGTTATTGGGGAACTCCATTACCAATTTGGGAATGTACTTCAACAAAAGACGATAATGTAGGTTCTTGCCATAACATTAAGGTTGTTGGGTCTGTAGAAGAATTGGAAGAGTTAAGCAATAAAAAAATAAAAGATCTTCATAGGCCCTATATCGATGAGATTAATTTTAAATGCGAAAAATGTGGTGGTTTGATGAAAAGAATTCCAGAAGTTTTTGATTGTTGGTTTGAGTCTGGTTTAATGCCATATGCTCAGGCTCATTATCCTTTTGAAAATAAGAAATCATTTGAAAAGAATTTTCCAGCTCAATTTGTAGCTGAAGGAATAGACCAAACAAGAGGATGGTTTTACACTTTAATGGTTCTATCTACAGCATTATTTGATAAACCAGCATTTCTCAATAATATTGTTAATGGAATTATTTTAACTGAAGATGGCCAGAAAATGAGCAAACGTTTGAAAAATTATCCTGAGCCAATGAAGATTATTGATAAATATGGTGCAGATGCAATGCGTTTTTATCTTTTAAACAGTCCAGCTATTAAAGCTGATGATTTGCGTTTTTCTGAAACTGGAGTGAATGAAACATTGAAAAAAGTTTTAATGATTCTTTGGAATGTTTATACATTCTATAAATTGTATGCAGAAGAAGAAAAAGAGGAGTTAGATATTAATTCAGTTGATAATATTTTAGATGAATGGATCTTATCTAAATTGAATTCTTTAAATAAAGAGGTTACCGAAGGAATGAATAAATATGATTTGTTAAAAGCAACAAGGCCTATAGAAAAATTTATTAGCGATCTCTCTACTTGGTATTTAAGAAGATCTCGTGAAAGGTTTAAATCTAATGAAAAAAGAAAAGAAGCTTCTCAAGCTTTAAAGTATGTTTTATTTAATCTGAGTCAAATATTAGCTCCATTCATACCATTTTTTAGTGAGCAGATTTATCAAAATTTAAAAAATGAAAAAGATTTAGAATCAGTACATCTTTGTAATTATCCCGAGTTTAATGAAAAATTAATTGATAAAAAATTAGAACAAGAAATGGAAGAAATTCGGGAAATTGCTTCAATGGTTTTAGCAGAAAGAGCTCAAGTAGGTATAAAAGTAAGACAACCATTAAATGAATTAAAAATTCGGGATTGTAAATTAAAGGGCAAAGAAGAATTGCTTGGTATTTTGAAGGATGAAATAAATATTAAAGAGATTGTTTTTAATGATAAACTAGAAAAAGAAATAGAAATTGATACTGAAATTACAAAAGAATTAAAAGAAGAAGGCATGATGCGGGATTGTTTTAGACAAATTCAGATTATTCGTCAAAAATCGGGGTTATTCTCTTCTGATGAAATAGTAATTTGTTTTCAAGGGGAAGATTCAATTATAGAATTATTGAAAAAGAATGAAGAACAGATGAAAGAAGGCTTGCGGATAAAAGAAATTATTTGGGATAAAATAGAAGATTTTGATTTAAAGGGGGATATAGTTCTAGATAACAAGCAGATAAATATTAGTTTTAAAAAATAAATTCTTGCTCTCTATGGTTCTTTGTGCTATTATCTTTCTACTATAACGCTATTATTGTCATAGGTTTAGAATAATAATTTAACAATTAATAATTTATAATCATGGGTGTTCCTGCTCGTCATCATACTCGTTCTAGGACTAATAAACGTCGATCTCATATGGCTCTTAAGCCGCTTAATTTTATTAAATGCTCTCATTGCAAAGAAATGATTATGCCTCATCAAGTTTGTCCGCATTGTGGCTATTATAAAGAGAAGGAAGTTATTGATGTATTAAAAGGACTTTCTAAAAAAGAAAAGAAATTAAAACAAAAAGAAATAGAGAAAGAAGATTAATATTTAAACTTTTAACTTTTTCATATGGGATCTCGACATCTTTCCCGTTCTATTGTTTTACAAACACTTTATGAATGGGATTTCTTAAAACAAAAGAAAGATGCAAAGGAAATATTCCAGAGAAATTTAAGATTGTTTGGAGAAGGATTACCTAATAAAGAATATTCAGAACATCTTTTAGGTGGTATATTAAATCAATCAGATCAATTAGATAAGCTAATTATTTCTGGAGCTCCTGAATGGCCATTAGGTCAAATTAATATTATTGATAGAAATATTTTAAGGATCGGAATATTTGAATTATTATTTAGTGATTCTAAAGAAGTTCCTCCAAAAGTTGCCATTAATGAATGTGTGGAATTAGCTAAAACTTTTGGTGGTGATTCTTCTCGTCGATTTGTTAATGGAGTATTAGGAACAGTTTATCGTGAAATGGAAGGAGTTATTGATAAAAAAGAAAAGGATGATACAAATTGATTTTAATAAAATTGAGAAAATTTTAGGACTAGAATTTAATAATATAGATTTATTAAAACGGGCGTTAACTCACCGGTCTTTTTTAAATGAGAATAAAGAATGGGGAGAGGTTGGGCATAATGAAAGATTAGAATTTTTGGGGGATTCAATCTTGGGATTAATTGTTGCCGAATATTTATTTAAGGAATATTCAGAACTTAGAGAAGGAGATCTGACAGCTTTAAGAGCAGCGCTAATAAATAGTGACTCTCTATTGGAAGTAGCAGATAAATTAAATTTTAAAAAATATCTTTTAGTCTCTAAGGGAGAAAAAAATGAGTTGGAAAAAAGTCATCCGTATTTTTTAGCAAATGCTGTAGAAGCAATTGTAGGGGCTATTTATTTAGATAGAGGATTTGATGATGCTAGAAAGTTTGTTGCAAAACACATTTTATTCAAAGCTGAAAATATTTTTAAAACAGAAGCCTATTTAGATCCAAAAAGTGTATTTCAAGAAAAAAGTCAGGAAAATTTGAGCATTACTCCAATTTATAAAACTTTAAAAAGTTGGGGTCCAGATCATTTAAAACAGTTTCGAGTTGGCGTATATTTTAAAAAAAAGCTTATTGCTGAAGGAGAGGGATATTCTAAGCAGGAAGCAGAAGTGAGTGCTGCGGAGGAAGCTCTTTCTAAGAAAGGATGGAAATAATATTTTATGTTTTTAAAGCACATTATTTTAAAAAATTTTAAATCTTTTTCAGGGAAAACAGTTTTAGATTTTCCCTGTCTTTTTACTGCTATAGTTGGGCCAAATGGTTCTGGGAAATCTAATATTGTGGATGCTATCCGTTGGGCTTTTGGGGAACAAAGCTTTAAGAATTTACGCGCAGAAAAAGGTAGGGATTTAATTTTTTCTGGAAAAAACAAAAATTCTTCTGCTGGTTTTGCTGAAGTAGAATTGGTATTTGATAATAGTAAAAAGATTTTTCCTTTAGAAGTTTCAGAATTAAGTATTTTAAGAAGGATTGATAAAGAAGATAATAATAGTTATTTTTTAAATCGTCAGTCTTGTCGACTAAAGGATGTTGTTGAAATATCAGCTGCAGCTAAATTGGGGCTAAAAGGGCTTTCAATCATTAACCAAGGATCTGTTGGGGATATTCTAAAAGTTTCTGCCCAGGAAAGAAGAATAATGCTAGAGGAAAATTTAGGATTAAAAAATTTAGAGATTAAAAAAGAAAATGCGAAGAGAAAATTAGAAAATACTTTGGTTAATTTAGATAAAGCTCAAGCCCTTCAGCAGGAAATACTTCCTCACCTGCGTTCTCTTAAAAGGCAAGTTAATCGTTGGGAAAAAAGAGAAAAAACTAAAGAAGAATTATCCGGGATAGAAAAAGAATATTTTATTAATATTTATCACCAGATATTACAAGAAGATACACATTCTCATATTGATGTTAATAAAATTAAAAAAGATATTGAAAATTTAGAGAGCGGAATCAAAGATAAAGAGAGGGAAATGGGTTTATCAAATGATAAAGTTGATGAAAGTTTGGAAGTTAAAATCGGGGATATTACTCAGCAAATTATTAATCTTCAAGATCAAAAATCAATTCAGTTAAGGTCTTTGGGCAGAAAAGAAGTTAGCAGTGAATTAAATATTACAAGTGAAGTTCTTGAAAAAGAGGTTTTTTCTATTAAAGAAAAATTACAGTCTTTGTTAAACTTTCCTAATTTAGACAAAGTTAAAGAAGAGATAAAAAAGATAGTTCAGAATATAAACACCTTGTTTAACTCTAAGAACGAAGAAAAAGGGGAAGGTGTGAAAGAGATTCAAAAAGGATTAGAAAGGATTGAAGAAGAATTAAAACAGAAGAATGAAAAATTAAATGATTTACAAGGTCAATTGAATGAAAGAAGCTTAGGTTTTAAAAATAGATTCCAGGAGATAGAATTAAAAAGAGAAGAAAAAGAAAAATTATATAGAGAGTTGCAAAGAGAAGAAATTCTTAATGAAAAATTCCGTTTACGCCTAGAAGATTTTAAAAGACGTTTGCAAGAAACTGAATTTCAATTTTCAGAAATTGAAAAATTTTACCAAAATGAAAAAGATACGCAGTTAGTTTCACCAGAAGAGTTTTCTGTTTTAGAAAATAAAATCTGGCGTATAAAAAGAGAACTCGCAGAAATGGGTTCAGAAGACGAAAATACAATAAGTGAATATAATGATGTTTCTAGTCGTTATGATTTTTTCACTCAACAAATTGAAGATTTAAATAAAGGGGTGGAAGATCTTAATGTTCTAATAAAAAAACTAAATGATCAAATTGAGGAAAGATTTAGCCAAGCAATTAATGGGATAAATGAAGAATTCAATAATTATTTTCAACTTATATTCAGAGGGGGCTCAGCTAAGTTAGTTCAGACAAAGCAAGAAATTAATGAGAATATTATTTGGGGAATAGATATTAAAATTAATATTCCAAAAACTCAATTAAAGGGTATTGATATGCTTTCTGGCGGAGAGAAAACTTTAATCGCTGTTTCTCTTCTTTTTGCTTTGGTTAATCAGTCGCATTCTCCATTAATAGTAGTAGATGAAATTGATGCTGCATTGGATGAAGAAAATAGTAGACGTTTTTCTGAAATCTTAAAAGCACTTACCAAAAATACTCAGTTTATTATCATTACTCATAACAGAATGACAATGAATGCCGTTCAAATAATTTATGGAGTAACTTTATCTGCAAATGATAGCTCTCAACTTCTTTCATTAAAATTAGAAGAAGCAGAAGCCTTAGCAGAAGAATAGTTATTTACTTGACTTTCTTTTTTAAGTATTTTAAAATAGAGATTATCCAGTGGCTAAGATAGTGGTCGATAGCTACTTCAGTTATTAAATTAAGAAAATATTAATTCTGAAATCATGGCAGAAACACACGTAGACCAACAATTGCTCGAATTCATAATTAAAAGCATTGCAAGCAATCCTGATGCAGTGAAAGTAGAGCGAAAAGTAGATGAAATGGGCGTGCTCCTTACTTTAAAGGTAGACTCTAGTGATATGGCCCAAGTTATAGGCCGCGAAGGTTCAATGGCTAAAGCATTAAGGACTATTCTAAAAGTAGCTGGGGCAAAAAATAAAGCTCGAGTTAACCTCAAGATTGAAGAACCAGTAGGTTCTACAAGAGTCAGCCGAGAGGCTGATACTTCGTCAAAAGAAGCAGATAAAGCTGCAGATGATATTGTTGAGGACTTAAAACTTTAAAATTACGCTTAGGCGTCATTGAAAAAGATAAGAACCGTGGTATTATATAATACTACGGTTTTTTAATTATTAATTGTTCATTATCTTATGCGTTTTGATATTCTTACAATTTTTCCTGAAATTTTTGATTCTTATTTTAATATTTCTATATTAAAAAAAGCTCAGAAGAATAAGCTTATAAAAATACATACACATAATTTACGGAAATGGACACTTGATCGTCATCAAACAGTTGACGATTGTCCTTATGGCGGAGGCATGGGAATGATTTTTAAAGTAGAGCCTATCTTTAAAGCTATAAAAGATTTAAAAAAGAAAAAAATTAAAAAATGTCGTGTCATTCTTTTTTCTCCTAAAGGAGATAAATTAACTCAAAAAAAAGCTAAACGTTTATCTAGATATGATCAATTAATTCTTATTTGTCCACGCTATGAAGGTATAGACGAAAGAGTTGCTCAATATATAGCTGATGAAGAAATATCTATTGGTGAATATGTCTTAACGGGCGGGGAATTACCAGCAATGGTTTTAGTTGATGCCGTGAGTCGTTTTATCCCAGGAGTTATAAAAAAAGAATCTTTATCAGAAGAATCTTTTAATATTGAAGGCAAAGGGGAATATCCTCAATATACTAGACCAGAAATCTTCTATCCAAATAAAAAAAGTAAAAAAATAACATGGCAAGTTCCTGAAGTTTTACTTTCAGGAAATCATAAAAAGATTATCGAATGGAAAAATAAGCATTTAAAAAAAATATGATTTTTCTTTCTTTTTCTACCATTGGAAAACAAAAATATCGTATTCAAGCGGAAAAAAGCGAAGAATTGCTTAAAACACTTGACAAATTTTTAAAAAAGAATAGAATAAATATTACGAGTATTAAAAGTTGGTACATAGATTTTTTTCAAGAAAAAAGTATTACTTCACAAAGAATATCACAATCTATTTTATGCGCCCTAAAATTTTATAACCTAACATAATTAGGAATTTTTTTTGTTATTAGATGCTTAACCAATCCACAATAAAATCTTTCTCCCGGCATTTTCGGGGAATTTTAGAGCCCCCGAAATTAACCCAATTCCAAACTGATTCTTTTCAGTGGTTTTTAGACGAAGGAATGGGAGAAGTTTTTAAAGAGTTATTACCTATAAAAGATTACACAGGAAAAGATTTAGAATTAGCATTTGAAGATTATTATTTAGAACCACCAAAAATATCAGAAAATAAAGCAAAAGAAAAAGGGTTAAATTATGAATCTACTATTCGAGCAAAATTACGTTTAATTAATAAAAAGACAGGCGTTGAGAGAGAACAAGAAGTATATTTTGGTGAAGTTCCTGTTATGACTCCTCGGGGGACTTTTATTATCAATGGTGTAGAAAAAGTTGTTATATCTCAAATCAATCGTTCTCCAGGAGTATATTTTTCTTCTGTAAATTTTAGAGGCAGAAGATTATTTGGAGCAAAACTTATCCCTTATCATGGGGCCTGGTTAGAATTTGAAACTGATAGCGATGGGGTTATTAGTGTAAAAATAGATAGAAAAAGGAAGGTGCCAATAAGCGCGTTGTTTAGAATTTTTGGTTTGAAGACAAATGAAGATATTAAAAAAGTTTTTAAAGCAGAAGAGGAAAAATCTCCTATTAAATATATTGAGAATACATTAAAGAAAGATTTATCGACTAATCAAGAAGAGGGATATGTTGAAATTTATCACCATTTACGGCCTGGAGAATTAGCTACTTTTGATAATGCCTATGATTTAATTAATAATATGTTTTTCCGATCTGATAGATACGATTTAGCTAAAGTTGGCAGATATAAAATTAATCAGAGGCTTGAGCTTGATACAT
>Ga0265594_1000744_pt1 | contig 26404 bp, 34 predicted proteins | sample saktaG_11_FD_190147 | JGI IMG/M metagenome (GOLD analysis project Ga0265594, IMG submission 190147) | Saline water microbial communities from Sakinaw Lake, British Columbia, Canada - sak_2011_5_24_80m | ecosystem: Environmental > Aquatic > Non-marine Saline and Alkaline > Saline ... | reverse complement strand
GAGTATGTGAACGTCAACGGCGCTGTTTGTCAGGTTGTCGGTGTGGCGCCGCAGGGGTTCACCGGCACCTCGCTCCTGGGGCCCAGCCTCTGGGTGCCGCTGAGCAACTGGGTGTCAATGGGCAGCATCGGAACGATTCGGATGCGGGAACAGACTCGGCCCGCCAACGCCGGGGCCGGTTGGGGCTATCCTTGGTCGCTTCATGCCATCGGACGACTCAAGCCGGGCGTGAGCATGTCGGTTGCTCAGACGCAGTTGCAGGCCTTGATCCCGCGCTTTCGAGCAGAGGATCCGAAAGAGTGGCCGGCGGCTGCTTCCTTTTCTCTTCGCCCGCCTGACCGGCTCTACCTTGATTCGATCAATCTTCCGTATCTCACCAAATACAGTCTGATCCTGATGGCCGGGTCTGTGGTCACCCTGCTGATCGTCTGCTTGAATCTGGCGAGCATGCTGATCGTGCAGGGAGCCTCGCGCCACCGTGAGATCGCCATCCGATTGGCCGTCGGCGGAGGCCGCCTGCGGATCATTCGGCAGTTGCTCGTCGAGTCTGCGCTGTTGGCGCTGCTGGGAGGAGTTCTCGGTGTTCTGCTGGCGGTCTGCGGGATGCGGATTCTCAATGTATGGTTCGCCGGCGCCAATTGGGAAGTGATGAGAGCCATCCATGTTGGTTTGGACATTCGCGTCCTGATGGCCACGCTGGGTTTCTGCCTGATCGCTACGTTGATGTTCGGGCTAAGGCCAGCACTGAGGTTGTCCCGGCGTGACATTGCCGAGGAGATGAAGGCCTCCGGCGGCAGTGTGCTGGGTGCCATCCGTCGAAGGCGAAGCGGTCTCTCTGTGGCGGGCCAGATCGCCTTAGCCATGGTCCTGGTCCTCATCGCTGCGCTGCTGACGCGCAGTGCCCTGGAGACTGCACGGCCGGACCCGCGGTTCCACCTGGAGGACACGCTGGTTGTTCGGATCGATCCGGAATCGGCCGGCTATGACAAGGTCCGGAGCATGCAGGCATGCGAAACCCTGGCCGATCATCTGGCGTCCCTGCCGCCAGTCGAGGCGATGGGGACAGCAACCAACCTGTTCTACGGGGGTGGCGGGGAGCAAACGATACGCGAATACCGGCCGGGGGCAGAAGAAGGTGAGTCCAGGGGGCCTCGCGCACGGTACACCAACATGCTCGCCATAGGCCGGGACTACTTACCGGCGCTGGAGGTCCCGCTGTTGCAGGGGCGCCTCTTCGACCGGCGCGACAGTATCCCCGACGCGGAGAAGGTCGCGATCATCAATGAAACCCTGGCGCGCAGGCTTCGTCCCGATGGCAGTGCTCTCGGCTGTCTGGTCCAATGGGGCGTGGTTGAGTTTGGCGACTGGTGTCCCGATGTCTACCGGGTGGTCGGGGTCGTCGCCGACCTGCCGGACGTACAGGAGCGAGAGACGCGTCCCCAGATGTACGTACCCGCCGGACCGGATGACTTATCTCTTTACTTCTACCTGCATGTCAGGGATCGTGAAGCGGTCGAGACTCTACGGTCGCAGATGGTCAGGGAAATCCACCGGATCGATCCGTATATCCCGGTTCTGTCGGTGACGACTCTGGCGGAGATACGCGATGACGATATTAGAATATGGAACGCGAGATTCCACGCTCGCCTGGCATTGACGGCCGGGGTGGTGGCTTTGTTTCTGGCGGCGCTGGGCATCTACGCCATCAAGGGCTATATGGTCACGTCGCGTACGTCGGAGATCGGCATCCGCATGGCCATGGGGGCAACGCACGGGAGCATCCTGGCCATGATCCTGCGAGAAGGACTGGTGCTGACGGTGGTCGCACTGCTGGTAGGCTTGCTGCTGGGTTTGGCTGTCGCGCGGGTAGGGGCCAGCCTACTCTACGGCGTCAGCCCGGTCGATCCGGTCAGCATCGTAGCAACCGTGGCCCTGCTCGGCGGCGTTTCCCTCCTGGCCGGCTACTTCCCGGCCCGCCGGGCGGCAAAAATAGATCCGATGGAGGCATTGAGGTATGAGTGAGTTTATTATGAAAACATACGAAACAAAAAAACAGTTGTATGCCCGGTTGTCAGGATCGCGTTTGACAGGCCGAACGGCAATCTTAACCTTCACTATACTATTGATTAGTGCCGGTTTGACAATCTGCATGGTCACCCACGATCCTCGCTACACCAAACATGCCCAGCGCACTATTCACCTGTTTGATGGACGAATCGTCGAAGATGAAATTGCTGAGGGTACCGCATGATGGGAACAATACTTCAAGATATCCGGTACGGAATTCGCATGCTCCGAAAGAATCCCGGCTTTACTGCGATTGCGCTGGTAACGCTGGCGATCGGCATCGGAGCCAATACGATTATGTTCAGCGTGGTCAATGTCCTGCTGTTTCGTCCGACACAGGTCAAGGAATCAGAGAAACTGGTCTGCTGCAAGATTCGTAACTTCGGGCTCGGAATGACACCTTATTCCGCTTATCAGACAATACGTGACGACAATCCGGTATTCAGCAATCTGATGGTCCAGGACAATGGTTTGGAATATGTCACCTTGGCGCATGGTCAGAAGGCCAGGCAAGTCTGCGGAATGTTCGTTTCGGCCAACTACTTCTCCTTCCTGGGTGTTAATCCCGCGTTTGGACGGGGCTTTTTCCCTGAGGAGGAACGTCAGGATGCGCCCTCCGTTACGGTCCTGAGCTTCCGTGCCTGGCAGCGACTGGGTACCGATCCGGAGATGGTGGGTCAACACGTGCGCGTCAACGGCGTATCCTGCGAGGTCATCGGTGTAGCGCCGGAGGGATTCACCGGCGTCACGCACCTCGGTCCGGACCTTTGGCTACCTCTGGGGAGCTATCTGAGCGTGGTTCGCCTGTCCCGGGGAGTGCACCGGCCCGGCAAAGAAGCGAGTGACTGGGGTTATCCCGATGTCATACCCGTAGGGCGACTAAAACCAGGCCTGAGTATGTCGGCGGCACAGGCACAGTTGCAAGCACTTGCCCCTCGTCTCAAGGATAAATATCCGAGACAATGGAAAGCGAATTCCTCGCTCTACCTCCACCAGCCGCCCAGGTTCGCCATCATCAATGACGACAGTGAGGGGGCCGCGATGGCCGGCTTGAGTCTGGTTTTGATGGGAGTCTCTGCGGCCGTCCTGCTCATCGCGTGTCTTAACCTGGCCAGCATGATGATCGTTCAAGGAGCGAGACGCCACCGTGAGATTGCTGTTCGTTTGGCTTTGGGTGGAAACCGCATGCAAATCATACGGCAGTTGCTAATTGAATCGCTGCTTTTAGCCCTGCTGGGAGGAGTCTTCGGTCTTCTGCTGGCCTTATGGAGCATAAGAGCTCTGAATAACTGGGTTGTAGCTCTGCAATGTCCTCTTGATATCGTTGACGCATTAAGAGTAGGTTTGAGCATGCGTGTACTTCTGGTCACACTGGGTTTCTGCCTGATTGCCACCATTCTCTTCGGTCTCAGGCCGGCTCTGGGCCTGTCGCGCCGTGATATCGTTGGTGAACTGAAAGAATCAGGCAATGTTATGTTCATGCCACTGAAAAGGAAACGGGTCCGTTTATCCTTGCTTTGCCAGATTGCGCTGGCCGTCGTGCTCGTAATGGGGGCGGCACTCTTTACACGCGGAGCGGTGAAAGCTCTTAGACCCAGTTCCGAATTCAGCTTTAAAGGCAAGCTGCTCGTCAAGCTCGATACGTTCGCCGCAGGTTATGACCTTGCTCGCAACCAACAAGTGTATGAAACTCTGGTTGACCGATTGCGGTTGCTTCCGGGAATCCGGGCTGTCAGCCTGTCGGCCTCATTCCCCTTTGCCGAGGGCGGCCGTAGCGGTTATGGCGGGGTCGTCCGCGAATACGTACCGGGCATCGAAAACGACAGGGACCGCGAAAGTGGAGGGCCTCCGCGTCTCGTCAAAGGCGGCCCTGATGTACACATGGTCGGAGCAGATTACTTCGAGGCGCTGGGAATGCCTCTACTACAAGGCAGGCCTTTGCAACGTCTCGATAGTGTCCCCGTTGCGGAAAAGGTCGTGATCGTCGACGAACAAATCGCTCGTCGACTCCGGCCGAACGGTAACGCCCTCGGGTGTCTGATTACATTTGGTTGGGAGACGTCACCCTACCGTGTGGTAGGGATAGTACCGACTTTGCGAATTGCCACTGACGATGATATCCCATCCACTCAAATGTACTTACCGATGGCGGCCGACAGTCGGCCTACCTTTATTCAGATTCGTGTCGCTGAGACTCTGGATGATAATGAGGTCGCCCTCCAGGAAAACATTCGTACATTTATTCGAGAGATAGATCCTCAGTTACCAATCCTGTTACTGAAAAGTCTGGCGGACTGTTATCATGATAATCCTTTCGTTTGGACGGCGACAATAAGCGCCAAGCTGGCCGCAATCTTCGGGGCGATGGCCCTGTTCCTGGCATCGCTGGGGATTTACGCGGTGAAGGGCTATATGGTGGCGTCACGGACCTCGGAAATCGGGATTCGCAAGGCCCTGGGCGCTACGCACAGGGACATCATGGGCATGGTTTTCCGCGAGGGAACGGTGCTGACGCTCGCCGGGCTTGTCGTCGGGCTCCTGCTGGGATTGGGCGCAGCGCGCCTGATCGCCAGCCTGCTCTACGGCATCGGTCCGGTCGATCCTATCAGCATCGCCGTAGCCGTAGCATTGCTTGGCGCCGCATCGCTGCTGGCCAGCTACTTCCCCGCCCGCCGGGCTGCAAAAATCGATCCGATGGAGGCATTGAGGTATGAGTGAGCTTATTATGAAAACATACGAAACAAAAAAACAGTTGTATGCCCGGTGGTCAGGATCGCGTTTGACAGGCCGAACGGCAATTTTAGTCTTCACTATACTATTGATTGGTGCAGGGTGTGACACCTGGCGGCTTAAGGAATCTGTCTCAAGTGAGAATCTGAAAACAGGACTTGATAAGATTGACACGGTCCGGCTTGCCGACCATTCTATCTCACCACCGGTGACCATCGAGCAGGCCACCGAGAAAATCGCTCAACAGGTCACGGAACCCAATGAGACACGCAAAACAGTGACATTGTTCATTGAAAAGGTGCGTGCGGCGGTTTTGGCGAATAACCTGGACATGAAAGTCGAGCTTGTCAGTCCGTCAATCGCACAACGGATACTCGATGAGCAGCAGGCAAAGTTTGAACCCACAATCTTTGGTTCCACAAATTATCAGCGGTCCGAGGCGATAGGGACGGGTACAATATCGAAGTCACAAACCGGCGAATTGGGAATTGAAAAGCCCTTACCAACCGGCGGAGAGATTCAAGTAGGTCTGCCGTTTAGTGACAACTATTCCTCCGGGGGTCTTGCCGATGCGGCTGGAAGTGTTTCTTATGTCCAGTCGTTATTGCGCGGGGCGGGTACTCGTGTTAACACACAGTCGATTCGCATCGCCGGTCATCAATGGAACATAACCAGCGCCAGGACGAAGCTGGTTGCCATTCACCTGCTGGCAAATGCCGACATTACTTACTGGCGTTTGTATGCCGCTCATAAAGAGCTTGAAGTACGCCGGGAACAGTATAAGCTGGCTCAGAATCTACTCAGCCATGCAAGAAAGAAAGTCGAGGCGGGATCGTCGCCAAGAATCGAAATTGTGCGGGCCGAAGCGGGCCTGGCCAGTCGCCTTGAGGCCGTCATTAACACTGAAACCGCGGTCCGGAGCCGGCAACGAGACATCCTTAGCATCATGAACCATGCCGATACGCCGCTGGAGGCCGCCGTGGATATTGTGACAGAAACCGAGCCGAATCCATTGGGCCTGGAACTGGATGATAATCAACTTGTCGAGCAGGCCCTGGCCAATCGAATGGAAATGATGGAATTAGAGCAGCTTTTGACCATCGATGACCTCAATATCGAGCTGGCTCGCAATGCACTTTTGCCGAACCTTACGTTAAGCTACACATATACGGCAAGAGCACAGGACGGCGCCTTGCGCAGCACTTTTGAGGACCTCCCGGGAAATTCATTCGACGGCCATTCGGTCGGAATTTCTGCCGCCATACCTTTTGGTAACCGCGCAGGCAAGGCGCGTTTGCAGCGAGCAAAGCTCGAAAAAATACAGGATATGTCCACACATGACAGATACCAGCAAATTATCCGGCAGGATGTCTACGATGCGGTTAGTGATTTACGTAGAGACTGGCGCCGTATTCTCGCCGCTAAACAAAGTGTGACTGCCGCTTACAGGAACTACCAGGTAGAGCAAACTCAGTTTGAACTTGGCAAACGAACAAGTACGGATGTTCTGTTCTCGGCCACCAATCTCGCGGAGGCACAATTAAGCATGATTCGTGCTCTTGCCGATTACGAAATTGCCCAGATCAACCTGGCCCGCGCCACCGGCACTCTTTTAGGTCATGGACAAATCCTCATAGCCTCTGTAGATATCGATGTAAGAAATCCTTAAACCGGTTATTCACAACTGATATTTGAAGAATTGCAATAAGCTATAATCAAGCCTCAAGGACTTGTTATTCCAACGGATTTCCCCCTGCTGATTTTCTCAAGTGCGGCAATCCGTATAGACTATTCGTGACGCAGTGCTTCTATCGCGTAGGGTGTAAATATTCATCCCAGCACAAACTCTTAACCCAAAAAGAGATATATTTCGTTTCACCATAGATATTCCGCTGCATTAAATCTGCTCGCCGATGCAATGACACAAAAAGAGACTTTTCCTTACAGAAAACGCGAACACCTTGTGCTACAAAGTTCAATTGCCGAAGTCGGCTCCCCCCTACTTGCTCAAGCAGCCAGTCTATGGTACGACTTCAGCAAACCACCCAGGCGTTCGATGCAAATAATCTCCGCTGTTTCTTCAATAGTGTGTTTGGGCTCAATGATCCTGCCCAGCGATTGGTGAATGCGTTCGTGATGGTAATACTCACAATATTGCTCAAGAACATATTCGAGTTGGGCCACAGACGACAAAATCATATGATCCAAACACTCGGATTTTACTGATTTGACATAGCGTTCGGCGAAGCAATTCAAATCTGGACTTCGCGCAGGAAGCCGCACTGGTACCACACCAATGCTCTTCAGTATCTCATGGAATCCATCGGTTCTATACAGCGGATCACGATCATGGATTAAATAACGTTTTCCTTGCAGAAAGCCATCTTCACTATCGGTAAGAATCTTTGCCACTTGTTTCATATAGGCCCCATCCGGTTGAAGCTTGATAGGAGCATAAAAGACCTTCCGGGTAGAAAGCTCTATAACAAAGAATACTGTGCAGCGGACTAGTTTGTGGCTTACAAGAAGCTCAATCGTAAAGAAGTCACAGGCGGTTAATACGTCCCAATGACTCTTGATAAACTCATGCCAGGTTGATCTGACGGTTAAGTCTGGCTCAGGATCATAACCGTTTTCGATCAATATATTCTTTACACTGGATTTGCTGATCTTGTGGCCCAGATAAACGATTTGATAGGTGATCTTCTGGTATCCCCAGCGGGGATTTTCTTCTTTGAAACGAATCACCAGATTGACAATCTCCGGACCTATTTGTGGTCGACCAGGTGACGTTCGGTTCTGAGATCCATCATACTTCTGGGCAATGAGTTCCCGAAACCACCGCATGATAGTGTCTGCCGTGAACAACTCTGTACATTGCTCCAGCATCTTTCGGCTGAGCCGTTTGGCCTTAGCCGCCACCCTCATCCGCTGGCTGTTGTTCAGTCGAATACATTGATTCTGCTTTTCCTGATGCTCCACAAGGACTCGCACCTGTTCTCGGAGATAGTCAATGGCTTTGTAGAGTTCTTTATCGATGCAATAGGCCAGGCAAGTGGCGAGTGTAATCCACATTTTCTGTTTCATAGCCCGGATACACTACGAAATCCTCCTTCAACAGGCAATCACTTTCATCCGCGACGACCTTATGTCACTGCTGCAGAAGGAGTTATGTGGGGATAATATTTGCACCCTACGCGATATGAACCTTGTCGTTTCTACGCACATAAAAAAGACCTGAAATCATCTTCAGGTCTCAATAGCGGGGGGAGGATTCGAACCTCCGACCTCCGGGTTATGGGCCCGACGAGCTACCAGACTGCTCTACCCCGCGGTCATTTATCTATATATACCAAATAACTTGTCTTTTATCAATATTTCAAAGACAAATTTATAAAATTTTACGAATCGCACCAGCGATTTCTTCAATCTTTCCGTCTTTATATTCGAAAGAAGGCCACCTGCTGAACAGTCTATCGCCGGTATTTCGCGGCACAATGTGAAAATGCAAATGCTCTATAAGCTGCCCTGCCGCCCTGCCATTATTGCACAAAAGATTATAGCCGTCGGAATCCATTGCCGCGGCCACGGCACCGGCAATCTTACCAATCCGTGTAAAAACCTGGCCTAAAAGCTCGGCAGGGCATTCATGTAATTTTTCAAAGTGCTGCTTTGGAATCACCAACGTGTGTCCATTGCTTATTGGGCCGATATCCAAAAATGAAAGAACAACTTCATCTTCGTAAATTTTCGTAACCGGTATTTTTCCGGCTACCATTTTACAGAAAAGGCAATCATCCGCACCCATCGCAGGGTCATCCTGAAAAGTATCCGGCTACTGCTCCGGCTTAGCTTGTTCTTCGTCGTCCCGGATTTCAGTTTCTTCTTCCCGGGTAGCCTCCTCGGGTTCGATCGCTACCTGGTCTTCTGCAATCTCTTCGACTTGTACGGCTTTCTTTGTCTTCTTGCGCGAGCGTTTTTTGCTTTTCTTTGTTACACTCTCTTCGGCACCTACCAGTTGCAGTAAGACGAGCTGGCCGTTATCACCCAGCCTTCTCAAAGACAGCCGGATTATTCTTGTATAACCGCCCGGCCTGTCAAGATATCTGGGCCCAATCTCGCTGAACAATTTTCCGACGACAGTGCCTTTTCGCACAGGACTACCGTCCTCATAATCTACAATGTCACGGTTTCCAAGCAGAGCAATAGCCCGACGTCTGGCCGGAAGTGTTCCTTTTTTCGCCAGCGTGATCAACTTCTCAGCAAAAGATTTTACCTCTTTGGCTTTTTCTATTGTGGTCGAAATCGTTTCATGCTGGAAAAGCGAAGCGACGAGATTCCGCCTCATAGCCAGCCGATGCTCCATTGTTCGACCCAACCGACGCCCTGCTACTCTGTGACGCATATACTTAAACTCCTCTTGTATCTATACCTCTGTCATTCCTAAAGACAGGCCTATGTCGGCAAGTTTTCTCCTGATTTCCCGCAGGGAAGTTTTGCCGAAGCTCCTGATCTTTAGCAAATCAGCTTCTGTCATTTTTACCAATTGTCCAACCGTTTCGGTCTTTGCCGAGTCAAGACAATTGTTTGCTCTTACAGAGAGTTCCAATTCCTGGACCGGCATGCTCAGTTTTTGTGCCAATTCCTCATCCACAATTGATTCTTCAGTCTCTTCTACTGCAATTTGAGATTCAGCAACAGTATCTTGTCCAAGATCGAAATATTGTACGAACGGATTTACATGCTTGCGCAAAATTTTTGCGGCTTCAACCAGCGCCATTTCAGGCGTGATTGTTCCATCTGTCCAAATTTCCAGGATCAGTTTGTCATAATTGGTTCGCTGGCCCACACGTGTATTTTCTGTCGTGTATCTTACTCTTGTAACCGGTGAATATACGGTATCAAGCATTATCCTTCCAACTTCCTGGTCAAACCTGTCTGCAGCAGCGATTCGCTCGGAAGCCGGTACGTAACCACGTCCGTTCTCAACAACCATTTCCATTTTAAAACTAACATTTTCCGTTAAGGTAACCAGCACTAAATCTTTGTTTATAACTTCAATGCTTGGGTCAACAACTATATCAGCTGCCGTTACAACGCCAGCTTTGTTTGCCGAAACGCTCATTGTTTTCGGCTCATCGTCATGGAGCCGAATAATGAGACTCTTGACGTTCAAGACGATATCAGTAGCATCCTCCATCACTCCTTTTATCGTGCTGAATTCATGGTCGACACCTTCAATTTTGATCGATGTTACGGCACTGCCTTCCAAAGAGGAAAGCAATATGCGCCTAAGGCTATTACCAATCGTCGTACCAAAACCACGTTCGAAAGGTTCAATAAAGAATCGGCCATACTTATCACTCGATACCATCGTGTCTCGTTCAACACGAGTCGGCAACTCCAAACCACGCCATGTAACTCTCATATAGGTCTCCTATATAAGTCTTTGAGTTAATTGTATCTGCTCAAAACTCAACACTTATACAAACTAAACTTTTGCAGAATCTAAATAAAAAGCCTAAAAATATTTATCTTGAGCAGAACTCCACAACCAACTGTTCCTCAACGGGAATCTGAACATCGTCTCGAGTGGGTAATGCAACAACAGTCGCTTCGGATTTTTCCCTGGCCAACTGCAACCAGCTTTGTGCCGTAAAATTCGGATTCGTTTCCAACTGCTCTTTAATTTTTTTAAGGCTTTTTTCTGAACCTTTGACTGTTATCTTGTCACCGATTTTTGTAGTATAATCGCTGATATTCACCTTGTGACCATTTACATAGATATGGCCGTGAGCAATTATTTGCCTGGCAGCTTTGCGCGACGGCGCGAAATTCAACTTATATACGACATTATCCAGGCGTCTTTCCAGTAATTGTAACAACGTTTCGCCGGTATTTCCCTTTATCCGCTCGGCCTGGTGGAAATACCTCATAAATTGCCGTTCCAGAAGCCCGTAATATCTCTTGACTTTTTGCTTCTCGCGTAGCCGAACACCGTATTCACTTAATCTTCCTCTGTGCCATCCGTGCATTCCAGGAGTCAGATTACGCTGTTTTTTCTCGACCGGACATTTAGCTGTCTCACATCTTATGCCCTTCAGCATAAGCTTCATTCCCTCACGACGACAGTTTTTACAAGATGAACCTAAATAACGTCCCATTTTTTTATTCAACCCCAAAATAATTCTTTGGTATCAGTTTTACACTCTTCTTCGCTTCGGTGGTCTACAACCATTATGCGGCAGCGGGGTAACATCTTCTATTGAAGCGATACGCAATCCCGCCTGCTGCAAGGCTGAGATGGCAGATTCACGGCCCGAACCAGGCCCCTTGACCCTGATTTCAACCTCACGTACGCCATTACGCATAGCAGTATTGGCACAGCGTTGTGCTGCCCTTTGAGCGGCAAAAGGCGTACTTTTACGAGAGCCTTTGAAACCAACGCAGCCTGATGAACCGGCACAAACCGTATTACCATCTAAATCTGTAATCGTAATCAACGTGTTGTTAAATGTCGCTCTTATATGCACAATAGCCCGAACGACATTTTTTTTAACTTTTCGCTTTACCCTTTTTGCCATTATTATTCCCGCACTGTGTATTTATTCATAATAACCGATTTTAGCGATTTTCCTTCACACCTTTCTTGCCGGCAACGGTTTTTCTCGGCCCCTTGCGTGTGCGCGCGTTACTTTGCGTGCACTGCCCGTGAACAGGCAGACCCCTTCTGTGCCGAATGCCCTTGTAACAATTTATATCTCGCAGGCGAGCTATATTTTGACTAACCTGCCTGCGAAGCTGACCTTCCACGATATAACTGCGGTCGATAATCTGGGTTATGTGGCTAAGCTCATCTTCGCTGAGCTTGCCGGCCTTTGAATCTTTATCGATTCCGGCCTCTTTTAATATCTGCACCGATGTGTATTTACCAATACCAACAATATAGGTCAGTGAAATCCATATGGATTTTTCATTGGGAATATCAACACCAACTATACGCGGCATAAAAGCTCCTCTTTCAAATCGATTATTGATCCTAAGTTTATCGAATCATCAATCATCATTCACCAATTATCGTTTGTCAATTAACCCTGACGTTGTTTATGGCGAGGATTCGAACAAATCACCCGCACGACGCCTTTGCGCCTAACAACTTTACAATTCTCACATATACGTTTTACAGAACTTCTAACTTTCATATTAATCCCTGCTTTTCGATCATAGTTTACGGCCGAGCACGTTTGCTGTTCGCCGTAAATCAACCTCGGCTAATGCCTGAGTACTATTCGGCCTCTATTTAAATCATAAGGTGACATCTCGACTATGACCGTGTCACCCGGTAATATTCGGATAAAATTCATGCGCATCTTGCCCGAAACATGTGCCAAAACCTTGTGTCCGTTCTCCAACTCTACTCTAAACATCGCATTCGGTAAAGCATCAGTCACTTTGGCTTGCAATCTTATCGTATCCTTCTTTGCCATTTGTTTCACAACCCGTGACTTATGATTCGTTCTTTCCCTTGTTCAATGTCCATTTATCGTTAATACTTCACAACCATTTTTTAATATCACGATTGTATGTTCAAAATGAGCCGAGGATTTCCCGTCTCTTGTTACGACTGTCCATCCGTTCTTCAAAGTTCTCACAGCACTCGTGCCGGTATTAATCATGGGCTCAACAGCCAAAACCATTCCTTCGGCCAAAATAATATCATTCGTCAGCAACTCATCACTGACAAAGTTAGGTACTCTCGGCTCTTCATGCATTTTCCTGCCGATACCGTGCCCAACAAAGTCCTTCACTACGGAAAATCCAGCGGATTCAGCATATCGCTGCATCTCGGCAGCTACCTGACTCCATCTAACAGCCGGTGCAGATTTCTCTATTGCTATATTAAGAACACGTTTTGTTACGTCCATTAGTTTGCGTCTATTCTCGGAAATCTCACCAATGGCAATCGTAACTGCCGCATCTCCACAATAACCGTTAAGTCTGGCACCGAAATCAATGCTGAGGATATCACCGTTCTTGAGCTTTGTATCCTCTGAAGGAATCCCGTGAACGACTTGTTCATTTATCGAGGCACAAATTGCACCAGGAAACGGGATTCTCGCAACCGGGCTTCGGACACCTTTAAATAAAGCTTCCGCTCCGGCATCAGCGGTCATTTGCAGAGCTACGCTGTCAAGCCAGGCGGTGGTCATTCCGGGCTCTGCAATCTCCTTTAGTTTTAAAAGAACATCTGCTACAACGGCACCTGCCTTGCGCATCAACTCAATTTCCCTATGACTGCGAAGCGTTATAGCCATCGAATTTCATATCTCATCATTCGAGCCTCGTGATTTATGATTCGATACATAGCCATCGCTTCACCTTTTAACAAGGACATCCAGTTTCTCAAACATTGAAGCCCTTACATCATCGGGATTCCTGTCAGCATCGAAGTCATAGACTGTACTGTTTTTCTTATAGTAATCCACCAGGGGCTCTGTCTGCTGGTGGTAAGTCTCAAGACGATTCGCCAATACTTCCTCAGTATCATCAGACCTTTGAACAAGCTCAGTGCCGTCTTTATCACATATACCTTCAGTTTTTGGCTTTAAGTTTTCAATGTGGTAAACCGCTCCACACTTCGGACAACTCCTTCTTCCCGTTATTCGTCTTGTTACAACGTGGTCATCTATCTCCAGGTTCAAGACAGAATCTATTTTTTGCCCGCTTGCGACCAAAGCTTTATCCAACTCGATAGCCTGATTAACCGTTCTGGGAAAACCATCCAGTACAAAACCGGCAGCAGGGGCTTTTTCGATTGCTTTGGCCATCATCTCTATTATTATTTCATCCGGCACAAGTGCGCCTGAATCCATGTAATCCTGAGCCTTTTTCCCTAACTCAGTACCTTCGGCCCTTTCCTGTCGTAAAATGTCTCCACTGGATAAATGGAGCAGGTTATATCGTGCAACAATACTTTTACACTGCGTTCCTTTACCGGCACCGGGGGCTCCTAATAAAACTACTTTCATGCATACGCTCCTTTGATTCTGCCGGATCCGCTAAAGCCGTCATAGCTTCGCATCAATAGATTGGCTTCTATTTTCTGAACCAGATCGAGCGAGACGCTGACAACTATCAACAAACCGGTGCCACCCAGAAAATTTGCCACGCTCGGATTAATCCCGAGCAATACGATTATCAGCGACGGCACAATGGCAATTATTGCCAGGAATGACGCTCCGAAATATGTAATCCTGGTCATTACCGTTTCCAGGTAGTCGGCGGTTCTGCGTCCCGGCCGTAGCCCGGGAATAAAGCTGCCGGAATCCCTGAGATTCTTTGCCATTTCCTTGGGCTGAAATTGCACGGTCACCCAAAAATAAGCGAATAAAAATATCAGTAACATATAAAGAACATTGTAAGTATAAGCACGGAAGCTTAAAGCATCGTAAATAGTCTGAAGAATTACTGATTCACTTAAACTTTGAATTCTTGATAATTGCCCAAGTATTAACGGCGGAAAAATCATAAAGCTCGATGCGAAAATTATCGGCATCACACCGCCGTGATTGACGCGAAGTGGTAAATAATGCCTCTGACCGCCGTACATCCGGCGACCTCGCATCTGCTTTGCCTGCTGGATCGGTATTCGGCGCTGACCTTGAGTTATTAGTATCGCACCGGCAACAACAAATACGAATGCTGCTATCAGGAACATGATCTTCGCCGGACCTACGCTACCGGGCCCTGCACCGACTCTCAAATCGACATCCTGCCAGAGCATCCAGATCGCCCATGGCATTCTGGAGACAATACCGGCCATAATTATCAAACTGATGCCATTGCCTATGCCATATTCATCAATCTGTTCGCCAAGCCACATCAGGAAAATGGTCCCGGCCGTCATACCGACAACACCCATCATGATAGCCTGGCGGTACATACCGGCGTAGGTCAATCCTCCACCTTCACCTCCCAACAATTTCATAAACATTACCGACTGAACAACGCATATAAGCACAGTCAGGTAGCGTGTATACTCCTGTATCTTTTTGTGGCCCGTTTGGCCTTCCTGGCGCAGCTTCTTCAAAGCGGGAACAACCTCGCCCAACAGCATAAGGATAATTGATGCTGTAATATAGGGCATAATTCCCAGCCCGAATAAGCTGCTTTTATCCAGCCTTCCACCTGTAAACATCTGCATATATAGAGCAGCTCTGCCCAATGGGCTCTCGGTGTCCCTCGAACCGGCGACGTTTTCAATCGCGGCAGGGTCAAAACCGGGGACAGGGATATGGAAGCCGACTCTGTATATAACCAGCAGCGCCAAAGTAAAAAGTATCTTGTTACGCAGGTCCTTAACTCTGAATATGTTGACCACTGTTCCAAGCATTATTTCAAATCCCGTCTATTATGTTTTGCGTTCCATTTCGCATGACGCGGTAAACTGACAAGCATCAAATCATGTTTACCATTCCGCCGGATGCGGCAATTTTCTGTTCAGCATTTTTACTGAATTTATGAGCTGTTACCTGCAGCTTTTTCGTCAGATCTCCTTTACCGAGAATCTTGACTTTACTTTTAATGCTGTCAATCAGTCCGGCGCCGGACAACTGCTCTACTCCAACAATGGCGCCATCCTCAAATCTTTCAAGTTGACAGACATTGACAATTTCGCAGCTATTTGCGAAATTGTAGTTATTAAAGCCCCGTTTAGGAAGCCTACGAAACAAAGGCATCTGACCGCCCTCTTTTAGCGAAACTGAGGTTGAGCCAGCCCTGCTGCCGGCACCTTTATGGCCTCGGCCACACGTCTTGCCATGGCCGCTGCCACTGCCTCTGCCTATGCGGCGACGACGTGTATGTTTACCTACAACGGAAGTTATTTCATGATTCAACATTCAAATCAACCATCTTTCAATCGGTATTAATTAAACCTCAATGGCCACACCACGTAAAGATTCGACCATTTCTTTGCTGCGTAGTTTCAATAAGCCTTCAAGTGTTGCTTTGACTACATTTTTAGCAGAAGTGCTGCCGTAAACTTTTGTAAGTACATCCTGCACACCGGCATATTCGAGTACTGCTCGGGCGCTGGAGCCGGCTATAACTCCGGTACCAGGACTGGCCGGAACCAATGCTATCTTCGTAGCTCTGTATTCGCCGTTGATTCGGTGCGGAATCGTTCGGCCATCCAAAGCAATCTTGTTCAAAGATTTTTTAGCATCTTTTACAGCTTTCTCGACCGCTCGTGGGACCTCGTTAGCCTTGCCATAACCGACACCCACAGTGCCTGCACGATCACCAACAACAACCAATGCTGCAAAGCTGAACCGCCGACCACCTTTGACAACTTTGGAACAACGGAATATTTTTACAACCGTATCTTCCAGCGGCTTTTCTTCCTGTTCCGATAGTTTAAGAGGTTCTACTGCCAATTTTTTCTCCAAGCTTTATCGTTTCTTTATTAAAAGACCAGCCCGGCTTTCTTTGCCGATTCGGCAAGAGCCTTGACTCTTCCATGGAATTTATATCTATTTCTATCGAAGCAAACGCACTTAATACCGACGCTTAGGGCTTGTTTTGCGATCGCTTCGCCTACTATTTCAGCAGCTTTTATATTACCCGCATTGGGTAACTGGTCCCGCTGGATTTTTGTCCTTGTACTTGCCGAAGCAAGTGTCGCGCCTGCGGTATCATCGATAATTTGGGTGTAAATATGTCTGTTCGACCGAAACACCGAAAGCCGTGGTCTGTCCGGAGTTCCAAAGACCTTTTTCCTAACGTGATATTTACGCCTAAGTGCCGCTTTTTGTATTTTACCAGCTCTCAATTCTCAATTCCTAATTTCTATTCTTATGCTGTTCCCGAAGCAAATGCCTTGCCGACTTTACGTCGTACATGCTCATCGGCATAACGGATGCCTTTTCCTTTGTAGGGTTCAGGCGGTCTTATCTTTCGTATATCTGCAGCGAACTGCCCAAGCAGACATTTGTCTATTGACGAAAGCGTGAACTTCGCAGGGACTTCATTGCCCCTTGTTGCGCCGACGTCAATTTTAATCTTGACGCCCTTCGGTATTACCCGTTCTACAAGATGGCAAAAACCAACTTGAAAAAGCAGTTTTTCGCCCTGTTCTTTGACATTGTAACCGGTGCCGAAAATTTCCATTTTCCTTTCAAAACCTTTACTGACACCGGTAATCATGTTGGCAATCAAGGCTCGCATTGTACCGTGTAACTGCCTGTTCATGTGATCCTGTGGTTTTTCGTTTTCAACGAATATCTTACCATCAGAATCGTCAACTTTCACTTTTATCCGCGGATGACAGTCCATCTGGAGCTGCCCGAGCGAACCCGAGACCTTGATACAAAGGCCTTTGGTTTCGACCTTAACACCACCGGGGATAACAATAGGTTTTTTTCCGATACGACTCATTAGCTAACCGTACATAGAATCTCGCCACCGACATTTTTCTGGCGGCAGTTTATATCACTCATTACACCTTCACTTGTAGAAACGATTGCTATACCCATACCAGCTAAAACTCGCGGTAGTTTTTCCACGGAGCAATAGATTCTACAGCCTGGTTTACTTGTTCTTGTTATCTCTCTAATAATCGAACGGCCTTCCTGGTCATACTTTAACGTAACCCTTAGTATCCCCTGATTGCCATCATCGATTCGGTCATAATCCGAGATATAACCTTCTTTTTTCAACACAGCCGCTATGCCTTCACAGATTTTTGACGCTTTAATGTTAACCTGCTCTTTGTTTACTCGCACAGCATTGCGAATCCTCGTCAGCATATCGGCTATGGGATCACTTAAACTCATAGTTTCACATCTCGTATATCGTATGTCTTTTTAGAATTACATTTGACACGTTATATCGCATTCTTTACCAACTGGCTTTTTTAACTCCCGGTATTTTTCCTTCGTTAGCCAAAGTTCTAAAACAAATGCGGCAAATCTTAAACTTGCGATAAACGGCTCTGGACCTGCCGCAAAGCTGACAGCGTGTATATTGCCTGACACGAAATCTTTGTTTTTTTTCTGCCTTGTTTTCCAGTGCTTTAGTTGACATTCACAAGCTCCAATTTCTCATCTCGTCCGGCGTTTTACGATTCATGCCTTCTGAACGGCATACCAAAAAGCTCAAGCAGTTTTTTTGCTTCTTCGTTGGTCCGTGCCGTAGTTACAAAAGTTATATTCATACCCTGCTGAAATTCCATTTTTCCCACGTTGATTTCCGGAAAAACGCTCTGCTCACTCAGACCCATCGAGTAATTGCCTCTTCCGTCAAAACTGTTGTCGTTAAGGCCACGAAAGTCTCTTACCCGCGGTATCGCAAGACTAACGAGTCTATCCATAAATTCGTACATTCTCACGCCGCGAACAGTAACTTTTAAGCCGGTTTCAACCCCTTCCCTGACCTTGAAGTTCGAAACGCTTTTCTTGGCTTTACAGACAAGAGGCATCTGGCCGGTAATCATCATCAGGTCCTTTTTAGCTGATTCCAGAAATTTCTTGTCCTGCGTCGCTCTGCCTACACCCATCGAGATTACGACCTTTACCATTCGCGGAACAGCCATAGAATTTTTGTAACTAAACTCTTTGGTCAGTTCCTGAATTACCTTTGACTTATATAAATCTTTCAAACGTGCCATCTTGTATCTTGCAACCGTAATTAATAGTTAATAGCTGCTAATCATCAGCTTATTTTATCTTTCGAACAATGCCAATTTCGGAACCGTCAGAGGCAAGGCGTTTTTTGCTACCATCCTTTTTCACCTCAAAACGGACTCTGCCGCCTTTCGAGCTTTTCGGATTTACCGGTAAAACATTACTTATATGGATCGGTTGTTCAACATTGATCCGGCCTCCCTGCGGATTTTTTCGTGAAGGCCGAACGTGCTTTTTAACTATATTGTGACCCTGAACAATAACACTGTTCTTTTCACGTATCACTCGCAAAATCCTGCCGGTAGTACCTTTGTGGTCACCAGTTATAATCTCTACTATATCACCTTTTTTTATATGTAAAGCCATAAAATCGTATCTCTTATTTCATATCTCGCTTGGCGCTTTACGAGATTCTTCATACATTTAGACTACTTCGCTTGCAAGCGAGATAATTTTCATATAGTTTTTTTCGCGTAGCTCACGAGCTACCGCACCAAAAATCCTGGTCCCTATCGGATTACCATCCCCGTCAATCATCACTGCGGCATTACTATCGAATCTCACATAACTGCCGTCAGAACGTTTGACCGGGCTCTTTGTGCGAATAATAACGCATTTATGCACTTTCTTGTCATCCAACTGGCAGCTCGGCAGTGACTTCTTTATAGCTACACATACAATATCCCCCACCCCGGCGACCGGTCGGGTTTTCTTGCCGCGAGCCCCGCCTCTGCCAAGAACCTTTATACATAATGCCGACTTGACACCGGAGTTGTCGGCTATATCCAACATTGTTTCCTGCTGAATCATCGTCTCGTATCTCTATTCACGCCTGGCCCGCTTTTTTTACAACCTTCACAAGACGCCAGCTCTTGGTTTTGCTGCGAGGCCTGCATTCAGCAATTTCAATGACGTCACCAACGCCGCTCAGATTATGCTCATCATGAACGCCGATTTTAGTTCTGCGTTTTATATATTTACCATACTTTGGATGTCGAACCTTGTAATCAAGGGCAATTTTAACGCTTTTGTTGCCGCTATTGCTTATTACCACGCCAGTCAAAGTTTTTAATTTCCGATCCTGCATTTTTGATTTTCCGGTTAACCGTTACCTATTAATAAACTACAACTTGCTTTGTCGCATTATTGTTTTAATCCGAGCAATATCGCGTTTAACGTTAGTCACGGCCTTGGAATTCTCCAGTTTTTCCGTTACTGCCTGCGATCGCAAATCAAACAAATGCCTTTCACTCTCTTCTAATTTGCCCTCAAGCTCATCCGGGCTCATCTCTCGGTAATACTGCGCTTTCATCTCAAGGTTCCCTTTTACAATGAATGCCTTCGTTTAACAAACCTGCATTTGATAGGCATTTTATGAGCAACCCTGACAAGTGCCTGCTTCGCCACATCTTCGCTCACTCCGCCGATCTCAAAGCAAACCTGCCCGGGTCTTACTCTTGCGACCCAAAATTCAGGCTCACCCTTACCTTTGCCCATTCGCGTTTCCAACGGCTTGGAACTTACCGGCTTATGTGGAAACACCCTGATATAAACCTTGCCTTCACGATGCAGAAAGTGAGTTGCTGCAACTCGGCCGGCTTCGATGTTCCGTGCTGTTATCCAGCTCGTTTCCAAAGCCTGCAAGCCGTATTCACCAAACGCCACGAAGTTACACCTCGAAGCATTTCCCTTCATCTTGCCACGCTGGCTTTTACGGTATTTAACTCTCTTCGGCATCATTGCCATTTTTTAGACCTTTGTAAAAACTATACTTACGAAAAGCATTTTCTTTCAGGAAAACACTCGTTCTTAACTTTCATTTGTATTGTTTGACTCACTTGTATCAGGTTCTGCCTTCGGCGCTGCCACTTGAGATTCGGAGGAAACTTTACTCCCCTGTCTCGGTGCACCTTGGGTACTACCCCTACCTCTCATCGCCGGGCCAACACGTTTCGGTGGGCGGCGCTGACGACGGTATTGGCTCGGTGCGATTTCCTCGCCGAATTTACCTTTATAAATCCATGCTTTAACACCTATGGCACCATATGTTGTTCTTGCAGTTGCCACGGCGTAATCTACATTAGCATCCAGCGTATGCAGTGGAATACTGCCAAGTTTCTGTGTTTCCTTCCTGGCCATTTCCGATCCTGCCAGCCGGCCGGAGCAGATAATCTTAACTCCTTTAGCTCCGGCGCTCATTGCCGACTCGCAAAACTGCTTCATCGTGCGCCTGAATGAGGCCCGTTTACCTAATTGCTCAGCAATTGCTTCTGCCACCAGGGTGGCATTAAGGTCTGGCTCTTTTATCTCGACAACATTGACATTGATCTGTCGACCTGTTAACTCTTCAAGCTCTTCCCGCAACTTATCGACCTCACCACCCCTTGGGCCTATGACCACACCGGGCCTGGCACTATGCAGCGTTACTTTTACTTCGTTACGCGTCCGTATTATTTCGGTTTTCGCCACAGCACCTTTGGGCATACGACGGTTAAATCTATTATCGACATACCGGCGAATCTTCTGGTCCTCAACAAGAAATTCACCGTAATTGGCCTTAGGAGCAAACCATGTGCTCTGCCAACCAAGTGTTACTCCTGTCCTAAAACCTATTGGTGATACTTTCTGGCCCATAATCTCGTATCTCGTATTACTTTTCTGCTATTTAGCTATTTGCCTATATATGCGTTACCGTAACCTGTATATGGCAGGCTTTCTTGCGAATGGGATGCGCCCTGCCTCTGTCTTTTGGAATCCATCTTTTCGTACCTACGCGGATCCCTGCATCGTCAACACGAGCAGAACTCACAAAAAGATTATCAACGTCAGCCTTCTGCTCATCTGCATCCGCAACGGCACTTCTTAAAACCTTGTCAATCATCGTAGCGGCACGTTTTCTTGTAAACTTCAGGATATCCATTGCTTCCTGAACTCTTCGCCCGGTTATCATTTCGGTAACTAACCGAGCCTTTCGTGCCGACATCGGGGCATAGCGACAAGAAGAACGCCAGTCCGCCAAATCATTTACCTCAACGGATAAAGCTGTAGCCAAACGACGAATATCGTCCGCACGCGGTTCGGGCTTGAAAAGGCCCTTTTGCCAGTTTTTCACAGCTATAGCAGCCTTTTGCTTATCGAAGCCCCCTCTGGCAAGATGGCTGGCCAACTCATCCACACTTATCTGCTGCTGCCGGCAAAGCTCTTTTAGTTTATCAGCACTTAACATATTTACCGTAATGACCTTATTGCATTCTCAACAGAGCAGCAAAGAATATCTTCTAACTCGTTTTGATTCTTTGCTGATGCTCTTAATTATCAATATTGCCTTATTTTACTATTTTATCTTTTTGCTCGAATGACCTTTAAACATCCTCGTTGGTGAGAATTCACCTAATTTATGTCCCACCATATCCTCGGTAATAAAGACCTTATGAAACATCTTGCCATTGTGGACCAGAAATGTGAAACCGACGAACTCGGGGACTATCGTACATCTTCTTGCCCATGTTTTTATTGGCTCACGAGAACCGGATTCTGTTTGTTTGTTGACTTTGATAAACAGCTTATCATCAACGTATGGTCCTTTTTTACTTGATCTTCCCATTCGGATTTACTCAACCTTCAAACTACAATAATCATGCAACCATCTCTTTTTGCCTTCTACACTCTAATTTGAAAACGTCCACTCTTTCGTCTTCGAATAATTCTATTGTTACTCGGACTGCGTGGATTCCTTGTCTTGCCCCCTTTTGCCAATACGCCGGTAGGCGAACAGGGATGCCGTCCACCGTTTGCTCTACCTTCACCGCCACCCATCGGATGAGCAACGGGATTCATTGCCTTTCCTCTTACGTGCGGTCTGCGTCCCATATGGCGTTTTCGCCCGGCTTTACCGATTCGTACGTTCTGGTGGTCGGGATTACTCACCTGACCAATTGTTGCCCTGCACTCCTTACGAACCATCCGCATCTCACCGCTTGGCAAAACGATGGTAATCCAATTGCCTTCTTTCGCCACAATTCTTGCCGCGTTGCCGGCGCCTCTGACGAGTTTTCCGCCCTGGCCGGCTCTCATTTCAACATTGTGAATCTCCAGTCCGGCTGGAATTGCCGAAAGCGGCATCGTATTGCCGATCTTGGGCTCGCAGGATTCACCGCTTTCTACGTTTTCACCGACCTTTATACCTAACGGTGCTAATATATACCTCTTTTCGCCATCGTTATAATGCAGTAAGGATATAAAACAGTTCCTGTTAGGATCGTATTCAATCGTTGCCACTTTCGCAGGGACGCCATCTTTATTACGTTTGAAATCAATTATACGGTAAATTTTCCTTGCGCCGCCGCCTCTGAACCGAACAGTGGTTTTACCAGAATGATTTCTTCCGCCATTCTTTTTGATCCGCTTGCAGAGAGACTTCTCTGGCCGGGTGGTTGTCAACTCAGCATAATCATTTACCGAACTGTTTCTTCGTCCGGCACTTGTTGGTTTATAAACTCGAATACCCATAGCTCGTATCTCTTATGCTGCTTTTAGAATAAATCTATATGAAAATCGGGATCCAGAAACACGACAGCCTTTTTCCAGCTCGCTGTCGTGCCAATGGTTCTTCCTTTGCGACGTTGCTTGCCTTTACGATTAGCTGTTCTTACCTTTTGCACTTTAACGTTGTATATTCTCTCTACAGCGTTTTTGATCTGGGTCTTGTTAGCCCGTTTATTCACTTCAAAGCTGTAGGCGCTTTTTGTATTCGCAAAGTGCATCCCCTGCTCTGTAACCAAAGGCTTAATTATTATATTATAGTCATCCACACTAATTATCCGTATCTAATATTGCAAGCTTATGTCATTCTGAACGTAGCGAAGCAAATTTAAGAATCCTTTCTACTTCATCGATATTCAAAACAAATAATATTAAGTTTTCACCTTATTTACTAATTTTCGCTCGTCTGATCCGCCAATAAAACAGACAAAAGAGCTTCTTTTGTAAACAGCATTTTACGATAGCTGCATATCTCGCCAGCGTTCAATTCGTCCACAGGCATAACCGTAACCTTCGGAATATTCTTGGCAGATTTGTAGATATTAACATCTTCTTTGCCAATAGTCACGAGACAACTGCGTTCAATCTTCAAATTATTCAGAATGCTTACAAAATCCTTGGTTTTAGGCTTCTCGAAACTCAGCCCGTCAACCACTACAACATTGTTACTCAAAAGCTTTGCCAATATTGCCGAATCCCTGGCTAACCTTCTTTGTTTTTTAGGCATACGTTGACGAAAGTCTCTAAGGCTCTTGGCAAAGGTAACGCCGCCGCCGACACGTTTGCCCGTTCTAATATTGCCAACACGTGCATTTCCCGTGCCTTTTTGCCTGAATAGCTTTTTGCCTGCCCCGGCCACCATACTTCTGCTCTTAGTTGCGGCTGTTCCCACACGCTTGTTAGCGTGACACATAACAATAGCCTGCTTTAGCAAAGAGTATCTGACCGTCCCGCCCAAAGTGGTCTCATCGACCTTCAAGCTATCAACCTCTTTCCCATCCGTGTTATAAACAGCCAAATCAATCATTTTATTGTTTCTCGTAACTGGCTTACCACTAACTGCACATCATTCTACTTTTTAGCGCTACGGATAATGCAGTAGCCGCCGGCTGGTCCGGGTATAGAACCCTTTACAATTAATAAATTCTTTTCTTCGTCTATCTCTACCAGGTCATGATTTTTTGTTGTAATCCGGCAGTGGCCCATATGACCGGCCATTTTCTTGCCCCTTTTAGGGCCGGGGCCGTGGCCGGCATCGCTCGCGAAACTTGCTATTGAGCCAGGTGCTCTGTGTTTTCGTTCCGTGCCGTGCGAGGCAGGGAATCCACCGAAGCCGTGCCGCTTCATCACGCCCGCGAAGCCTTTACCTTTACTGGTTCCGACAACGTCGACAGATTTATCTTCCGAAAAAACTGCAACTGTAACAGATTCTCCAGCTTTGTATTCTTGTTCGGAGTCGTCCGCAAGTCGCATCTCTTTGATGAATTTCTTCGGCTCGGCATTGGCTTTCCTGGCGTGCCCGATTTCCGGCTGCTTCCTGCGCACAGGTTTCACCTCATCGAAACCAAGCTGAATAGCATTGTAGCCATCGGTCTCGGCACTCTTTACCTGCATAACTATACAGGGGCCGGCTTGTATGACCGAAACCGGCACTAATTTGCCCAATTCGTTATAAACCTGGGTCATTCCAACTTTTTTTCCCAATAGAATCGCCATAATTTACATCTCGTAATTCGATTCGCACTTCGCGAATTAGGCTTTAATCCTTACAAAAACTCCCGCCGGCACTACCAGACGGTTCAGTACTTCGACTGTTCGCGCGTTGGCCTCGTGAATATCAATCAGACGTTTATGAGTCCTCAACTCAAACTGCTCACGCGATTTTTTGTCGATGTGAGGACTTCTTAGGACAGTATATCTTTCAATGCGCGTCGGCAATGGTACCGGACCACTGACACGGGCATTGGTCTTTCGGGCGTGTTCTACTATTTCCTTAGCAGACGCATCAAGAGCCCTGTGGTCATAAGATTCCATTTTTATTCGTATTCTTTCAGTTTCAGTAGCCATAACTTATCCTCTCGGCTGCCCGTAGCTTGCTTAACACTGACGGCTTTCATAGTAACTGCTTCACACACATACAAGAGCATGCGGGGCAACATTTACCCCTATACAAAGCAGCAACCTCACCTCAAGTCTACCTCCTTAGAAATCCACTTTTTATGTATCATATTACTCATAAGTATAAAATTTCTAATCAGGTTTATACCTTTCAAGCCTCTAAAGCTTTGAAGTATATCGATTTATATGACAAAAACAACACAAAAAACTGTTTTTAGTCTATAGTTTTCCTATTGTCTGCTAAACATATTTTCTTGATTCTGGCAGGAGAGGCCTTGTAAATGAATGTTGACGGTGTGTTACTGATTTGTTGCTTTCGTTTTCAACAAGCTATTTCAACATACCAGTAACCAAATATCAAATTCGCCTTCCTTAAAAGTTTGGATTTAGAATAGCTTACTGCTCATCCAAAACCATTTACGGGTTTAATACATATCCCTTATAAAGTTAATAAACCGTCCCTGACAACAGTATCACAGACATGCCACAGCCCAACTAAGGTTACGCAAAGCCGTCCTTGGCGATGCTCGCTACGGCTGAAAACCCGCGAATCTATCACATAAATCAATCGCTGTCAATAAAAAGTGAAAAAAAAATTAATTTATATTCAAAAACCCTGATTATTTAAAAAATAATCTGTTTTGCAATCTGCTCCGGGACCTTCTCGTATCTCAACGGCTCCATTGTAAAGGTTCCCCTGCCGGCTGTAACACTTCTAATTTCGCTGGAATAACCAAACATTTCTACGAGGGGCACTTTAGCATCAATAACCTGCATATTTCCATGTACTCTACAATCAGTAATTAAACCCCTTTTCCCAAGCAAATTACCCTGAACGGCCCCAAAATTGGATTGTGGAACAATTACTTGAAGACGCATTACCGGTTCAAGTAGGACCGGCTTTGCATTTTTTACCGCCTTTTCGACTGCTATAGATGCTGCCTGTTCAAAAGCTAAACTTGAAGAATCAACAGAATGAAATGAGCCATCAATCAAAGTAACTTTAATCCCCACGATAGGATAACCCCCCAATGCTCCACCGCCTAAAGCATCCAAACAACCTCTTTCCACATCAGAAATATACTCTCTCGGAACCACATCAGCAGAAACTTTGCTCTGAAACTCAATTTCGCTACTCCAATGGCCGTCCTCAGTAAGCAGCGGCTCAACCTGTAAGACAACATGGCCGTATTGGCCATGACCACCTGTCTGGCGTATAAATTTGCCCTCTGCCTCAACTGATTTTGTGATAGCTCCCCTGT
>Ga0265594_1000743_pt1 | contig 26413 bp, 30 predicted proteins | sample saktaG_11_FD_190147 | JGI IMG/M metagenome (GOLD analysis project Ga0265594, IMG submission 190147) | Saline water microbial communities from Sakinaw Lake, British Columbia, Canada - sak_2011_5_24_80m | ecosystem: Environmental > Aquatic > Non-marine Saline and Alkaline > Saline ... | reverse complement strand
GAGATCTGTTCAATACCGCTAAAAAAGCTGCTCCGGCCATTATCTTTATTGACGAGCTTGATGCCATAGGCCGGCACAGGGGAACGGGCCTGGGAGGAGGACACGACGAAAGGGAGCAAACCTTAAACCAGATTCTGGTAGAAATGGACGGTTTTGAAAGAGACAGCAATGTTATCGTCGTGGCGGCAACCAACCGTCCCGACGTCCTGGATCCGGCGCTATTGAGGCCCGGCAGATTCGACAGAAGGGTAGTTCTGGACCTGCCCGATATAAACGACCGGGAAGAAATCCTGAAAATTCATGCCCGGGGAAAACCACTGGCTCTGAATATCAATATAAGAGAAGTTGCCGAGCGCACTCCCGGCTTTTCGGGAGCCGACCTGGCCAATGTGGTTAACGAGGCGGCAATTCTGGCCGCCAGAAAAAACAAACAACAGATTTTCCAGCAGGAACTTTTGGAGTCCATCGAAAAGGTTTTGCTCGGTCCGGAAAGAAAAAGCCACATCTTGTCGAAAAAAGAGAAAGTAATCGCGGCTTTTCATGAAGCCGGTCATGCTCTGGTGTCCGCCTCTCTGCCGGGAACGGAACCCGTCAGGAAAATATCCATTGTTGCCAGGGGGATGGCGGCCGGCTATACCATAAAGATGCCGATAGAAGACAGAAGGATAATAACCAAGTCGGAATTCCTGGCGGAAATCGCTACTTTACTGGGAGGCTACTGTGCAGAAAAGCTGAAATTCAACGAAATTACCACTGGAGCGGCGAATGATCTGGAAAAAGCATCCCAGCTTGCCAGAAAACTGGTAAAAGAATACGGCATGTCCTCCCTGGGACCGATTTCCTTCGGCGAGAAAGAAGAAATGATTTTTCTGGGTAAAGAACTGGGGGAACAGAGAAACTATTCCGAAAAAGTGGCCTCACAAATAGACCAGGAAGTGGCAAATTTTATAAAGGATGCCGAAAACACGGCCAAGAAAGTGCTGTCCAAAAAGAAAAAGACGCTGGAAAAGATTGCCGAAAGATTAATAGCCAAGGAAACCATCGAGAGGGAAGAATTCGAGGAATTGATAGGACAGAAAAAAACTGCCGCGCCCAAGATCAAAGTTAAAAAAGAAAGGGCAACCAAACTAAAAGTGAAAGTGTTATAAAGGAGGGGCGTGTAGCTCAGTGGTTAGAGCAGGGTCCTTATAAGGCCAAGGTCGCAGGTTCGATCCCTGCCACGCCCACCAGGGGCGGTTAGCTCAGTTGGTAGAGCGCATACTTGACGTGTATGAGGTCAGAGGTTCGAGCCCTCTACCGCCCACATGAAAACCATATACGAAGATGAGAATGTTTTGGTAATCGATAAGCCCGCCGGAATCAACGCCGATGATTTCGAAAAAAGGGTTCACAGGCTGGATAAGGATACATCGGGAGTATTGCTGATAGCCAAGAACGACCAAAACCTGGAATTTCTCCAGAAACAGTTCAAGGAAAGAAAAGTTGAAAAAAGATACTTGGCCCTGGTAGTGGGAAATCTTAAAAACAAAGAAGGGGAAATTAAAACACTGCTCGGCCGTTCGCCCGCCGACAGAAGAAAACAGAAGGTTTATTTCATGCAGGAACCCGGGAATGAAGCGAAAAGAGAGGCCACAACCCGATATAAAGTGTTGCAAAGATTCGAAAATTATGATTTGATAGAAGTCCAGCCCCTTACCGGCAGAAAACATCAGATCAGGGTGCATTTGGCCCACTTGGGGCATCCCATCGCCGGGGATAAGCTCTACGGATTTAAAAACCAACCAAGGCCTACGGACCTGAAAAGACAATTTTTACACGCAAGTTACTTAAAGATAAACTTATCAAATAATCAAACTAAAGAATTCGAATCGGAGCTACCCGATGAATTAAAATCATGTCTAGCAAAGCAGAAACAATCATCCAATCTCAATTAAAAAAAGACTTGCCCGAAATCAGACCGGGCGATACGATTCAGGTTTATCAAAAGATCAAAGAAAAAGACAAGGAAAGAATCCAAGTTTTTGAAGGAGAGGTTTTAGCTAAGAAGCACGGAAAAGGCATCGAAGGAACCATTACCGTGAGAAAAGTGGTTTCCGGAGTGGGGGTAGAGAGAATTTTCCCGATTCATTCTCCGAGCATAGAAAAGATTGAAGTGGTCAGAAGAGGAAAGGTGAGAAGGGCGAAACTTTATTATTTGAGAGGAGCCAAGGGCAAAAAGGCAAAACTTAAACATAAGGAAATTATAGAAACGAAGCCTCAACAGGCCGAAGAAGCCGCTGAGGAGAAAACTCAACAATAAGCGCGGGTGCTGTAATGGTAGCCAGGCTGGCTTGAGGTGCCAGTGCCGCAAGGCGTGGAGGTTCGAGTCCTCTCCCGCGCACCAAAAAGGGGCACTTGGCGCAGTTGGTTAGCGCGTCGCGCTTACATCGCGAAGGTCGGGGGTTCGAGTCCCTCAGTGCCCACCAAAACGCCACAGTAGCTCAGTGGTAGAGCAGTTGACTGAAAATCAACGTGTCGCCAGTTCGATTCTGGCCTGTGGCACCAAGCGGGTGTCGTATAACGGTTATTATGCAACCTTGCCAAGGTTGAGAAGGCGGTTCGATTCCGCTCACCCGCTCATCGCACGCTCTCCCTTGACATCCGTCCCAAAATGAATTAATATATTGTAATCCCCTAAACGGGGATTTTAAGATGGAAACAAAGAAAAAAACTATCTTATTTTCGCTTATTCTAGGCATCGTCTTCTGCAGCGTGCCCTTTTTCGGGTTATCTCTGAATAAAACCAGGACTGATTTAAACTACGAGGAAGTATCCTTGCTCCAGGAAGAAAATTTGCTCGTTTTCGGAAGCAATACCTTGATTTCAAAATTGAACCCCACGAATCCGGAACCAAAGGTGGTCCAGAAATTTACCGTAGTGGTAACCGCCTATTCCAGCACCGTTTGGGAGACCGATGATGACCCATTTATCACGGCAGCCGGCACCGGAGTAAGAGATGGAATTGTGGCCAATAATTATCTGCCCTTCGGAACGAAGGTGAGGATTCCCGAGTTGTACGGAGACAAGGTATTTACGGTTGAGGACAGAATGAGCTGGAAAAAGGGGAACTACCATATAGACATCTGGTTTCCTTCTTATTTGGAAGCAAAGGAATTCGGAGCCAAAAGAACGTATATAGAAGTCTTGGAAGGATAAAATATTAAAAATCAACCAAATAAAATTCCCGCCGAAAGGCGGGTTTTTCTTTATGCCCGGGGTGGGACTCGAACCCACATGGGCTTGCGCCCACAAGATTTTAAGTCTTGCGTGTAAACCATTCCACCACCCGGGCAAATCAGAGGCCAGGGTGGGAATCGAACCCACGTGTAAGAGTTTTGCAGACTCTTGCCTTACCACTTGGCTACCTGGCCACATTTAAGATTTTATCTTATTTTTCTCTTTTCTTCAACTTAGCCAAAATTTCCTCAATCTTGCCAGCTTCAAACGTTTCTTTCTCTTTCAAAAAGATTATTTTTGGTATCGGCCTCATTCTCAATCTTTTGTTTAATAATTGCTGGAGATGCCAAACTTGAGATTTTAGCATATTGAGGATATTTTCTTGTTCCCCCTCCGGTATACAGCTTATGTATATTTTGCTTTCGCTTAAATTAGGAACCGTCTCAACCCTGGTCATGGTCACCAAAACATCTTTAGGAAAATCAACCTCTCTTAAAAGGATTTGGGATAATTCCTTCTTAATCAGCTGGTTAACGCGCGGAAGGCGATTAGACATCAGAGTTGGCCTTTTACTTTTTCTTCGGTATAGATTAAGAGAATGTCTCCCTCTTCTATTTTTACGCTGCCCTCGAACAATATTCCGCACTCCTCTCCTTTTTGGACCTGCTCCGCCTCCTTTTTGTTTCTCTGGAGGCTGATCATCCTGCCTTGTCCAACTTTTTCCTCATTTCTAAAGACTTCTATGTGCGCTCCTTTCCTTACCTCTCCTTCGATCACCCTGCCACCTATAATCTGGCGGGATTTGTCGTCCAAAAACTTTGCCAGCACTTTTATCCTGCCCAAATCGGTTCTGACCTCCTCGGGCTCCAAGATTTTTTCCATGAATTTCCTGACTTCTTCCACCAGCTCGTAAATCACCTCAAACTGCATTATCTTCACCTTTTCCCTCTCCGCCATCTTTTTTGCCACCGGATCCACTTTGACCCTGAATCCCAGGATTATAATTCTGCCCGTCCTGGCCAGCTTCAGATCGGACTCGTTGATATTGCCGACTTCCGATTTGAGAATCCTTAATACGATTTTGTCCTGGGGCAGATTTTTCAAAATTTCCTCAACCGCCTCGAGAGAGCCAAGAACATCGGCTTTGAGAATCAGGTTTAAGGCTTTCTGATCCTCGCTGATTTTCAGGGGCTCTTCTGTTTTTTCTTCTTTCAATTTAATATTCTTCTCAGCACTCTCTGTATCCGGAAAAACCCTGAACTCCTCTCCGACTTTAGGTACGAGATTGAAGCCAAAAATAATACAGGGATCGGAAGGGAAGCCTTCTTTAATCGGTTTCTTTTGAAAATCCTCCAGGCTTTTCACTTTGGTCCAGGCAGAGACGGTGCCTACAACGTCGCCCGCCTTCACTTTTCCTTCGGTAATCAATAAGGTGGCCGTAGGTCCCCTCAGATTGTCCAGATACGACTCAATAATCACTCCACGGCCGGGAACTTCGGAATCAACGGACGGTTTTTCCATTTCCGCCACCAGCAGTATCAGTTCTAGAAGTTCGGGAATACCCTTGTGGGTTTTTGCCGAAACCTCCACTGCAGGAACCTTTCCTCCCGCTGACTCGACCAAAATATCTTCTTTCACCAGTTCTCTTTTCACTCTTTCCGGATCGGCATCGGGCTTATCCATCTTGTTCAGGGCGACGATAAGAGGAATCCCTGTTTTCTTTATATGTAAAATCGCCTCTTTTGTCTGAGTCTTTACTCCTTCCGCGGCATCGATGACCAGAATGGCGATATCCGCCACTTTGGCGCCGCGGGATCTCATCTGAGAAAAGGCCTCATGGCCAGGAGTATCGATAAAGGTAATCTTTTTACCTTGTTCCTCCACCTGGTAGGCGCCTATGTGCTGAGTGATGCCGCCCGATTCTCTGGCAGTGATTTTAAAATCTTTAATCGCTTCAAGCAGAGAGCTTTTTCCATGGTCAATGTGCCCCAAGACGACGACCACCGGTGGTCGGCCGATTAAATTTTCCTGTTTTTCTTTTGTCATTTTTTTTCATCCTTATTGTCCGTCGAACTTCCGCCCGACTTTGCTTTTTCAATCGCCTTTTTTTCCTCTTCCGACAGAAGGTATTCTGATTTTCCTGCCCTAACCGGTTTTCCGTAAATCCGGTTATCGGTTCTGGTATAATGGCTGGTTACGACAACCCCGTCATCCTTTCCGTCGAGCAAAGCAATGGAAAAACTCTGATCTCCTCCTACTTCCTGAAAAGGGTTGAATCTTATTATCCCCACTTTTTGGACAGAAAATTTGTTTTCCTCTTTGATCTTTTCTATCTCTTGGGAAATCTTTTCAATATTAACTTCCAAACCCTTCAGGCTTGCCAAAACCTCCTTGAAACTTTTCGGTTCTTTATTTGTTTTTTTAAAAAAAGAAAGCATATGCGGAGGGGGTGAGATTCGAACTCACGAGGACCTTTCAGCCCTACCGCATTTCGAGTGCGGCCCATTCGTCCACTCTGGCACCCCTCCCGGAAATAATATGTGGACCCGCGGGGAATCGAACCCCGTACTCCTCCATGCCATGGAGGCGTGTTACCGGTATACTACGGGCCCGAGTGCCCCCACCAGGAGTCGAACCTGGATTTAGGGTTTAGGAAACCCTCGTCCTATCCATTGAACGATGGGGACTAGTATTCTTTTCCGATAATATCCCTTAGGGCATTCAATAATTTCAAGACATAAGCTCCTTTTATAACCCTTACACGACACATTCCATACTCAAGCTTTCCTTTTTTTTTGCCGTTTAATACGTCGATATACATTATTTTTTCCTTTGGTATACCGACAACATTTGACCAAAAATTACATGCCCTTTCTTTATTTATATCTTCATATAAACGAAGATTAATTGAAAGCTTTTCTCTGTCTACGCCTAATTCTTTAAGACCATCTATAAAAGTTTTTATTAAAATCGGGTCTGTGTTAGTTAGACTGATATCCCTTCTTGCTCCTTCTGCCCAATAGAGACAAGCGGTTATTATAATTTTGTCTCTTTTTTTAATATTTTTGAGAAGTCTTCCAGCCTCTTCTCTCGCCTTCTTCCACTGTTGAGACGCCCGGAAAATGCTTGATTTCCTCTTGTTGCGCCAGAATTCTTGAAATTGCGGTAAAATTTTGACGTCTTGAATATATTTAAAAACCGTTCCGTATCCGTGACTAGTTGTCCGTTTTATTTCTGGAAGAGAATGTCCTCGTTCTCTGAGATAGATTATACGACTGATTTGTTTTTTAGTAAGCGTCTTTTTCCCCATTCTTTTATCTTATCATACCGAACTCTAAAAGACAACTAGGACGCTACCGCTTTATCCAATTAAATCACAAATGCGTTATGTAAAATTTCTAATCCCTAATTGCTAAAATTAGCATATTTTTTGTTTGCTGGCAATGTTTTTTATAGTATAATAAATTATATGGCAGAACGTTCCCCCGTAATAGACATTGCAAAACAGGCCTGTCCGGCCGTAATTACCATAGTAATATCAAAAGACCTGCCCAAAGTAGAGGGCTTTTATTTTTTTCCTTACGGCGGACAAAAATTTATGATACCCAAAATTGAAAAGGGCGGAAAGCAAAGAACGAAAATCGGCGGAGGCTCAGGATTCATTGTTTCCCCCGACGGCTATGTTTTTACCAGCTGTCACGTGGTAGGGGATGCGGAAGCGGATTACACCGTGATTTTAGAGCCGGAAAAGAAATATCCGGCCAAAGTCTTATCGCGCGATCCGCTTAACGACATCGCCATTTTGAAAATTGGCGCCAAAAACCTACCATGTATTGCATTGGGTGATTCTGAAAAAGTTGAACTGGGACAGACGGTAATTGCCATCGGCAACGCCTTGGGAGAATTTCACGACACGGTCAGCACGGGAGTAGTCTCCGGTTTAAGCCGCTATATTACCGCCTTCAGCGGCATGTCAAACCAGGCGGAAAGACTGAGGGGACTGATACAGACCGATGCAGCCATAAACCCGGGCAACTCAGGCGGCCCCTTGGTTGATATAGAGGGAAAGGTAATCGGCATCAATACTGCTACGGTAATGGGAGCCCAGAACCTAGGGTTTGCCATTCCCATTAATTATGCCAAGAAAGACTGGGAGGAAGTTAAACAATACGGCAAGATCAAACGGCCATTCCTCGGCGTAAAATACATCGTCTTGAATACGGAAATAACCCAAAAAAACAAACTACCCGTGGATTACGGCGCTTTCATAGTAAGGGAAACTCTGGGAGAAACGGCGATTATCAAAGGCAGCGCGGCAGAGCGGGGCGGCCTTAAAGAATTCGATATAATACTGGAATGCAACGGAGAAAAAATCAACGAAGACAATCCTCTTTCGCAGATTCTGCAGAAGCTGAAGATCAACGACGAAGTTTCCCTGAAAATATTGAGGAATAAAAAAGAGTTGATTTTGAAAATAAAACTGGAAGAGAAAAAATAGCGTCAAACGAAATCCCCCACCCAAAACGGTGGGGGATTTAATTTTGGGGTCGTCTGGCGAACGATGTTAGAACCTGTTTTATGGTTTCTTGGGTATGAAATAAACGAACCAAACAAACCAAACCAACCAAATAGCTTCTAAATAATCTCCACCTAAAAGTCCTTGTATGCCCTTTATCCCCATAAACCCAAGGAATCCTAACATCCAATTTTTTCGCATCATAAAAATGATTATTGAATTATTTATTATTTAAACCTTTAATATATTAATATTTTGAAACCCAATCTGGTAAATTTCCCACTCCTCCTCCGCTAGTAGAAAATTCAACAAAACCAATAGTTCCTTTTACACTGTAACCGGAAAAAATAGCGGCATCTATGCCTTCTGACATTAACCAAAAAGCATTGGATTCTTCGGGTTGCCACTCAATATCGGCTTCAAGATGCCCAGTCGCTGAAGGATAAGTTTCTTTAATCCAAGCAGTCCCATAATCTGACATCGGAATCTCGGCAGTTCCCACAAGCTCAGCTGACATATCTTTGGGCTTATAATTAGTCGGAGGATACCATTCTCCTTCCTTGTAACATATCTTTTCTGTAGAAAATGGGGTTTTTGCCCAACCAGTACAACCTGGATCTTCATAAGTACAGCCACCGCCACCGTAGGAAAGCTGTTCGCATTGAAATTCAAGGTAAGACCAGCCGCTGCTTTTAGCATAAGCAGGATAACTGGTGTACTCTCCCCAGGGTCCGTCGTGTTCGTCCGGGTATCTCATATCTATCCAAATATCTATTTTGCCGTCTATTACTGTATATTTTTCCCAAATTTCTGTCTGGACCTCATGAGGTTCAGTGCCCAAAATTTTTCCTGAAGTATGAATTATTCCCTCATCCTCCTCTTCTTTTTCCTTCTCTTCTTCTCCAATTAAAGCCTCTTTTTCTTCCACTTCTTCCTTCTTTATTTCCTCAAGCTCTTTTTTCTGCGCCTCTAATTTATTCCTTAATTCCTCTTCCAATTTTTTAATCCATTCCTCGTCGTTTCCGAACAAATCTTTCGTCAAATTAATAAAGGTGTTTTTATAATAAGGGTGCTTTTCTATTATTTCTTCCAGGGCATCAAAATAATTCCCTGTTTCCCTGGCTTGTTTCATAATGTTGTGAATTTCGTCTATCTCGTCGGGCGCCAGTAAAAACAATTTCTGCCAGTATTTTTCTTGGATAGACAGAGGAAGATTTTTGAATGTCTCGCTCTCTCCCATTAAATAGCTTTTAAACTCTTCTTTCGCTATAGTGTTTACAAATTTATCCCACTCGGCTTTTGTAATAGCCACTCTAATTCCGGTTACTTCTCCTTCCTTTAAGGATTCAACAAACGCCCTATCGGCTTCGGTTATCGCAGCTGACGTCTTCCCTTCCATGGCGCTTTTCCCGGAGTCAGAAAGCCCTTGGACTATTGATGTTCCCGCATCCAATACATCGTCATCCAATATATAACTCTTTATTTGTCCTTGGACATATCCTTTTGCCTGACCTTTCGCTTCTTCCATAAGAATCTCTTTAAAAACAAATGCTTTATTCTGCCTTACGGCGTTCAGATAATTAATGTATTGGGTTTGGGAAGCTCTCAAAGCCGCAGCCTTCTCCATGGCCTTTTTTGTCCCTTCTTCCGTTTCTGCAAAATTAGCCTCCCTGTTTGCCGCCTCCACTCTTTCTCCGATTGTTTCAATATAATCCTCTATATTTTTTTCCGATTCTTCCGATATTTTTTTGGTGGTATCCGCCGACGTCAAGGCCGTTATTGCCGAAATGGCCATACTGCTGTAGCTATAAACCTTGCCGGCAAAAACAATCAGGACAAATATCTCCACTCCCGTAGCTTTCACCGGAGCTGCATTAACAAAAAGAAAGACAAAAAGCAAAAAGGCAACAATGGGTTTCTTGACAGAATGGAAATTAATCATGTATTAAATATTTTTATTGATTTTCCAAGACAAGTACGGGAAAGGTCTGAACAAAAACTACCTTATCCCCTTTTGTCCCTATCGACACTTGGTCCATATAATTATATACAAGGGCATTTTCCAAAATATCCTGACTTATTTCTCCTTCTGCGGAAGGCTCTCCTAAAATTTCACCAATTTTACTGAAAAGAATATCTTCTCCAAATTGGGTAGGCCTAAATTCGGGAAAAGCAACGTTCTTCTCTTCTAAATTGGGAATTGTCTGTTCCTCAAAAAAACCACCGTCTAAAAATATGAACGCTCTTTCAATATCGTAATAGTTCCAGCTTTCATACCTCACCCCCTGATCCATTATAAGCATAAATGTGTCGGGGTACCCGAAAGAGTTTATAACTTCTATCTGTTCTGTCGAAGGTGAAACCGCATCCGTTCCCACCACAAAAGACGGCTGGGATGGCAAAAAATACCAAATTAAAAATCCTCCGATTATTATCAAAAAAGATGTAGCTAAAATTAATATTTTTTTATTCTTCATCATGATATCTTTTTTTATTTTAACTTATTATTCTAAAAAAAGAATTGGGGTTATCCACAGTGCCTCATTCACCAAAAAACCGCCTTCTTGAGAAAGCAGCTTGAAAATCTCGGCTCTGTGCCCCGGTCCAGAACCGAGGTTTTAAGGGGAATTCGGGACGTTTCCAGGACTGTCTCATTACGCCTCTCGGTCGGGGTCTCTTTAAGCTATTTTAGCACAAAATGAGACAAATGAGACACAAAAAGGCACTATTGGGACTGTCTCATTTGAGACAACGGAGTGTCTCATTTTAAAATTATTTCTTACGTCTTTTGGCAAACCATTTTTTCTCTAAATTTAAATGGTATTGATGGAAATCATCATCATCGCGTTCTTTATCGAGGTTCATAAATTCAAAAGTACGGCCCCTCCTATATGGACCGGATAAACGAGCAAATTCTCCTTGAAAACGCTCAAGAGAATCCGCCTCCTCAAGAGTTTTTCCTTCTTTACCATAATCTTTCTCCCAAGGACGTCGCCCATACTCATCAACCGAACCTCCAGTTCCATCGTAATTACCCCAGAATATTTCTCCGCCAAGATGAATCGTACGAGGATCAGGCATACAAAGATATCCATTGCCATACATATTCCAATTTGACTTCGAAACATATTTTTCCGGATACAACCACTCTTCTTTCGCTGCCCCAATATAATGGAATGCTCTGCTTTTGATAATAAAGTTAATTTCTCGGACTTCTTGTTCACTGAGATGACGCAAGGTTTGTATATCTGTAAATTTAAAAATAGCTGAACGCATTGGATTTGGGTTAGGCCGCAAAGCAACTTCAGATTGGTATGGATTTCTTACCCATGAAAGATTTGTAAGTAAAAGGATTTTCTCTAAAGATAAGGGAAAAATTGTATGCGTTCCTTGAAGCCAAATGTCCGGGTCATTATATCCACGGCACCATTGCGAATGTGGTCCACATCTACGGTTATAAATAGTGATTGGATGGTCTGAAACAATAAATTTTGTGTCGGATTGCGATGCATCCGCAATAAGCCAGACACATTCTGTCCAAATCGCGCAAAACAATTGTCGGAATCTTAGCATAAGACGCAGAATTTGATCCCGATCGTTAGTTTTCGCGTGTTCGCTAAGCCAGCCAAGCCCTTTCGGCGTTCGGAATTTCTGAGTACTCATATAGATCAGCATATTTTCGAATGCATCTCCGTCAACGGAAGGGTGTGCGAAATTTGTAAAATAATCTACCGCATGATGTCCTTTATTATCGATGCTACCGAAAAAATACTTTTCAATTTCTTTGGATTCCGTGAGTCCAATTTTTGTTGTATAAAGATCATTTTCGGCAAAGCAATATTTAAATCCTTGACGCCGGACAGCTTTTCTGGGATGAAAAATCCCTCTCGGGTCTAAAAATTCCCCCGGTTTTAAATCGAGATAATAAAGTTCGTGTTTTTCCTGTTCCGGAAAAAGAAAACGGCCTTGATACCATTTAGGAACATAATGATTATTTTGATATTCGTCCATTTTTATTGTTTCCCTTTTCCCTAAATTTTTCCATAGCTTTATAAATCCCTTCTGGGAAGAGAACATCAAATACTGCATCCATCTTCCTATTAAATTCATCCTCCATCATCTTTTCCTCCTCCTCACTTTTAGGCGTGTAATATTTGTATTTTGTCTTGCCTGGATCCTTTAAATCAATGATTATCGATTCAATCCACTTACGTTTAGGCTCCCATTTTTGAGAATTTTTCATCTTTTGACAAAATTAATAAAAACTACATAATTTACTTATATGAAAGAGAAGAAACTAGTTTCGTTGGAAAAATTTATCAAAGATAACAATGTCTTGCTATCAGCTCTAGCTGTTTTCGCCTCGCTGACGGCACTTCTGAGCAAATTATCCATAAGTTGGCTAAGTACCTTCCTTTCCTTCTTATCTATTGGCGGCCTAATACTAATCTGGCTGGAAATACGGTCGAAAATTCCCAAGGATAACATAAGTATAAGGCTATTATTCTTTCGCTATGTGCTGTTGTGGGGATTGGGTGGAATTGGCCTTTACTGGCTTTTGGCATTCCGAGATATTTGGAAAGTCGGTCTATTTGTTCCCCTCTTCTTTCTATTCCTTTACATGTTTTTCTCGCCGTTCAAATTATTAGGTCAAATATTAACTCAAGTTATAAACTGGCTAAATAGCTTACCAAAAATAAGAAACAATAAAATATTTAAAAAAGTATTTGGGTTTATTAATACTAACGGTCTTAAGGCTTTCCTAAAAATTTTAAAAATAGCTTACTTTATTGTTGTAATATGTCTTTCTTTCAGTTACGCCGTTTTGTTATCTCCACCGATTAATACGCTTCTTGATTCAATAAAAAATACTATCCCTTAGATAGATTCTTCTTTTTATAGAGATGCGGATTTATCCGCCTATCAACCTTAAGTAATAAATCAAAAAATCCTACCAAATTATGGGTGGCTTCAAAAGCCTCCTTTTTAGTTAATCTTCTACCGTAATCTTTCTCAAATATCTTTTGGAATCTTTGGATAGTCTCTTTTGAAATCTGCATGACTTATTTTTTAAAAATCGGTTCCGTGATCGTTTTAAAATTATGCTCGTCGATTAACTTGGCAACCGTTCTTCCTCGAACCGGTTTAACGTCCGGAAATTGTTTTTGCATCGATTTTAAAAAATTAATATAGTCATTAAAATCACCGTTTTTCAATCCATAATATTTTCGTATATACATATCCCACATTACAAATACTTTTGGTACGGCCAAGTGCATTAACTTCGGCGCACCAGTTTTTTGAACGCCTTTTATTTTGGATAGCTTGTCAAAAATTATTTTTATTTCTTTTGAATATTTATCGAAATTGATTTTTTTAAAATCTTCCTTTTTTAATTTCTTAAATAATGGTTCTAATCTTTCCACTATTTTTATGAATTTACCTAAATTAAATCCTCTTAATGCATAACGAAAACAGGCAAAATTCCAAGTAGATAACATTAACAAATAAGCCTCTGTCTTAAACCCATTTTTAACCAATTTTAAAAACATTGGATAAAAATCATCTCTTAATTCTTTTTTGCTAAATTTACGTAATGGTTTTTTATTTTTCATTTCTTTTTTAGCTTAAGCTCTTCTGGCAAAAACTGGTCGATTTCATCGTCGGTAAAAGTTAATTCTTCATTAATCTTCAATGCCTCTCGCGCTTTCTTATATGCTTTTGAACTGGTTGTTGGCGCAAACTTATATATCAATTTAAGTTCTTCAATGATTTCATTTCTTCTTGTAACGATAACTTCATCATTTATTCTCTCATTAATAATATCTGCAATTAAATTCACATATTTTTCTCTTATATACCAGAGTTCCTTAGCGATATATCTGTGTTTTTCTGCCTTCTCTACTGGGCTGAAACTTAATTGAAAAATTATAAATCCTAGGGTCAACGCGGAAAAAACAGCACTCGTATAAATCAAAGTAGCCTGGTCTGTGATTATGGTAGTCATTAATGTTCCGGAGGTTAAAGCTATGAGAATAACATTAAACCATTTAACTATCCTGCTTTTCTCTTCTTCAATTTCGGCGGCTTTCTCGTGTGTTTTATGAGAATAAACAACTCGCCCAAAGGATTCCTTTATAACTTGTAAATTTATTTTATCCATAAAATTTTATTATTTTAGTAATCGTTTCCAATGGGAACTTTGATTATATCTTTTGCAACACAAACATTATCTTTTATTATATAACATTCTACGTAGTGCTCTCCCATATATTTGGTATCTTCCTTCTTTTTCTCATATCCAAGATCATCAGAAATTTCTCCCCTAAGATAATTTGCCAATTTAGCTTCTTCTCCAAAATTCCTGACCTTCCATTTTACGGTGTAAGGTGACTCTACATTATTTTTTAAAATCAAAAATTCCAGTTTTTTCTTTTTTTTCAAAAAATACCTTCTTTTTATAAATTCCGAAAGCCAATTACTACGGAACCCGTCCTGCGTTATAAGAGTATCGATTTTTAAAATATATTTAGGATTTATCAAAAATTTTATTCCGTAATCTCTATCTAAAAACTTTTCTTTTGCAGAGGGGTACATTTTGGCTAAATCTTCTATTCCGCTTTCCGATAATTTTTTATCTGTATCTAATTTGGGGAAATCATCACCAAAAATCTTTTTCCATTCCTCAACGGCCTTTTCTAGGTCATTTTCTGATTCTAAATTGCAAGCTTTTGTCGCCCTATCAAATGCAGTTGTTAAATAGCTTTTTATTTCTTCATCAACGACAGTCTGGATAGAAAATTTCAAAAAATCTTTAACCAATAAAGCATATTCATTTTCAAAAGAGTTAGTAGATTGAAAAAAATCTAATATTTTATTCTCAATGTCGACTGATTTTATTTTCACGGAACAATTTTCTGTCCACTTTTTTATCATTCTTATTAAAGATTTGGTCTTCCCCGTTTTTGAATCAGAATCATTTATTTTTTGAATTTCTAATCTAGGATTCCAATACTCCCAATTTCCTCCGCTCTCGGAATTTGGAATAGTAAAAGTACCGTCTTTGTTCTCCCAGGCAGGCAAAAGCTCAACGCTGTGCTGGGTATCAGCAAACTTCAAAACAACAACCTTGCCGAAAGCTTTTATTGGAGTATCTGGATATTTTTCTTCTAGTATCTTTTTAATGTCCTGCAATAATTGCGATTGTCCATTTGATTGATTGTCGGCGTACTGATCAAATTTTTCTTGAGGCAGCATAAAGATAACATCAATATCTCTTGCTGGCCTTATATGGGTATCTTTTCCATAAGAACCGATCAATAATTTTGTATCTCCGTTATATTCTCTGTCTGGATAAAAATAATCGTGAAGTTTTTTGCAGACTCCAGTATGTTTTATTATTGCCTCCTCTCTCTGTGCGGACGTCAGCTGTATATTTTCGTAAAATTTATCAAAATTTTTCTGGGTACTCATTATCTTTTCTTGCCATTATCAAACTTTTTATCATCGTAACCACATTCTGGACAAGGTTCCCGATATTCGGGTTTTTCTTCCTCACAGTTTGGACATTCATAGCCTTTTTCATCATTTTTTTCCTTTGCCATATTTGTTTAATTAATTTTTAGAACTTTTAATAATCCTTTATCGGTATTATCTCAATTTCATCGTTATTTCCTGGTTTTTTAATAATATCAATAACCTTCCCGAAAATTTTAAAATCTTTTTTCATAACAATTGGTTTATAGCTTTCGTCTTTTGAATCGGGATTAAGAATTATTGCATTCTCAGTAAAGGATATACGCTTTATTACTGCTATATCATCGATAATGGCGACGACTCTATCATTGTTCTTAATCTCGTTAGTTTTTTCTACCAAAACAGTGTCCCCGTCATTTATTCCGGCCTCCAGCATTGAACGTCCAATAGCCCTAATCGCAATCAATCTATTTCCCCTGTCTCCTAAAAAATCTCTTGAAACAGAAATAAATTCATCATGCATGGGCTCAGCGAGAATGCTTTGGTTGTCACACCCAGCAGAGCCAAAAACTTGAATGTTAATCATCTCGGGATTAAAATAAGCTTTTTTACCGATAAGTCTTGTCCCCCGTTTTGCATATTTTTCTCGACAGATATATCCTTTCTTTTCAAGAATTTCCAAATACTGCGTAACCGTCCTGAGAGATCGAACATTCATCAATTTTTTTAATTCAAGAATAGTAGGAGCTTGTCCGTTTTTATCAAAGTAATCAGTGACGAGCTTAAATACTTTTTCTTGTTTTTTTGTTAAATCATATTTGTTCATATTCTTAACAATAGCATTTACAAGACACAAGGTCAAGAGAAAATACACAACATACACTTGACATGGGGGGTTAAGGGCTTATAATACAATAAGATGCTAAAAACAGAAAGACAAACCGAATATCACGATGTTCTCCTTACCGATATCCAAATGCATGTGGTAGAACCGAGAAAGCCCCTTCCCTGGTATAGGACTATTTTGAAATCTTTCAGGAATAAAAAACCCGGCCGATTTTTCACAAAAGACTTCTCAATGATTAAAAAAGATAAAACTTTTGAAGCCAGAGTTAGCTTCCCGCTCCCGGAAGAAATAAGAAAGCAAATGGAAGAAGCACAAAAATCAGGAAAGAAAATCCGTCTCTGGATGCCAAAGAATGGAATTCCGGTTTACCCAGGAAAAGATGTAATTGAATTTTTGAAAGCTCGAAATAAAAACCGCTTGACAGACCTGCCCAAAGAATTAAAATAAAATTAGAAAGCACATTTTCAGAATAATATATATCAAATAGTGGCGTACCACTTATTTTAGCGAATACTAATAGAAGATGTAGAAACTGAAAGGTCTGCATCAAAGAGGCTTTGCCTCGGTTGTGCCCACTTACAAAGATAGCTTAATCCAATCTTAAGTTTTAGGCTCTCTTTGTGAGTGGGCATTTTTGTTTGTGAAAATGAGTGGCGGTCGATACTCCCCCATCATTTATTCGTTAATGTCAAAACGAATAAACAACGAAAAATAATTAATAAAAAACTATCTGCGTATAAGATTTATTGCTGACATTAAACTTGTAAGCAATATTCGAAAAAGCAGATACTAACGATGAACACTAATATCGAGACGAAAATCATAAAAGTAAAAAACATAAAGCCAAATCCTAAAAATCCTAAAAAACACTGGGTAGAAAAAATCTCTGAGAGCATAAAAGAAATGGGGTACGTAGAACCGATCGTGGTAGACGAAAACAATATGATTCTGGCCGGCCATGGCAGATTGAAAGCATTAAAAGAAAATAGAGTTAAAGAAATAGAAGTCATAATCAAGAGAGGGTTGACCGAAAAGCAAAAGGAAAAATACATGCTGTTGAGCAATAAACTAGTTGAAGCAGGGGGCTGGGATTTAGACCTGCTGAAAAAATTTGACGAATCTTTATTGCTTGATTCTGCTTTCAGCGACGAAGATATGGACGAAATATTCGGCTTAGAAATCGATGAAGAATTTGACGTCGACCAGAAATTAAAAGAAGCGCTTAAAAGGGGTCCGAAAAGAGTAAAGGACGGTGACATTTGGCAGTTAGGAGAACATCGACTAGCTATCGGCGATTGCGTAGAAAGAAAAAACTGGGAAAAAGTTTTAGGGCAAGAAAGATTTGATTTCCTTTTTTCCGACCCTCCGTACAAAATCTCATACGCACAGAAAATGAGAAAAATCAAAACGAATGAAGGAATGAAATTAAGGAAAGATAAAGTCTATGAAAGCGTAGGAATAACGGACAAAAAAGGAAGGTTCAAGGGATGGGTTAAAACTAAAAATGGGTTCGGATATAGGGGCCAAAGAAGCTATTTGGGAGTAGAAAAAAGAGGTGGTGTCCCAGAGTATGATGAGTGGCTGTCAATTGCCGATAATTTCCAGAATCCAAAAGGAGCGAATGTAATGATTTTTGAAAACTGGAAAAATACGGTGGAGCTTTGGCAGGCAATTGAGAAATACTGGAAGATAAAAAACATGGTAATTTGGCATCTTCCTAACAGGTGCCAGGGATTCTCAAGGCCAGGGTTTTTCTTTCAAAAATATGACATAGCTCCTTTGGCTGGTGAAGGAATTCTAAATGAAGAATACGAAGAAGAATTAGAAAATTATCTAAAAGAAAAAGGGCAAAAACTCTTGGACACCTATGAAGTAATTCTATACAGCCAGCAAGGAAAAGCGTATTGGGATAAGAAAAAAGGTACGCGCTGGGCGAAAGTTAACGATCACATTACCTGGACAGCCGACACGGGAAAATCGAGTGGACAGGAACTAATTTTTGGAACGAAGCCCGTTCAAATTCTTACTCCCTTTGTTAAGATTTTATCTCCACGAAACGGAATAGTAATGGAACCATTTGCTGGCTCGGGCTCAACCATTATTGCTTGTGAAATAATGAAGAGGAAATGCCGAGCAATTGAAATTGAACCTATCTATGGAGAAATTATTCTGGCAAGATGGGAAAAATTAACCGGCCGCAAGGCTGAAAAGGTATGAAGCAAAATAAACTTAAAAATTTGTTAATTGAACAACTGAAAGAAATACCACTTATACAATTTTCATGTAAGAAAGTCGGTGTTAGTCGGGCCAGTTATTATAGATGGCGAAAAGACCCAAAATTTGCCAAAGAAGCTGACGCAGCTATTACTGAAGGTGAAGCGTTGATCACTGACATGAGTGAATCACAATTAATTTCTATGATTCGCGATCGCAATTTCCAGGCCGTCCAGCTTTGGCTGCGTCATCACCATCCATCCTACGCTAACAAGGTCGAAATTAGTGGTCGTTTAACACATTCGGACGAAGAACTCACGCCGGAGCAAATGGCTTTAGTAAAAACAGCTCTTCGGCTTGCTTCGTTCGACAAAAACCATGAAGAAAAAAAGTAAACAAATGAACGTAGAAGAAATTTTCGATGTGATGCTAAAAGACAAAAGAGTCAGACTGAGCATCGTAAAAAGAAGCCATAAGTTCTTCTTCTACTTTTACTTCCCCCATTATACCGAATTTCCCATTGCCCCTTTCCACGAAGAAATATTCCATATAACCCAGGATACGGACATCCGTAGTGCGGTGATACTCGGTTTTCGCGGCTGCGGGAAATCAACTCTGTTTTCACTTTCCTTTCCTCTCTGGGGTATTCTCGGGGAACAGAAAATAAAACACGTTCTAATTCTAAGCAGAACACAGCAGAAAGCCCAAACGCTGCTCCAGCAGATCAAGTATGAGCTCGAGACAAACGACTTACTGAAAAAAGATTTGGGACCTTTCCAGGAAGAACGCAGCGGCTGGAATTTGGTATCGCTTTATCTGCCTTATTATGATGCCAAAATTACCGTGGCCTCTACCGAACAGAGCATCCGCGGCATACGACACAAACAGTACCGTCCGCAATTAATTATCTGCGACGATCTGGAAGATATGGATTCTGTCAGAACAAAAGAAGGAAGGGACAAAATATACAACTGGCTTCTCGGTGATGTAATCCCTGCCGGAAGTAGATATACCCGACTTATGATTATTGGAAGCTTGCTTCATGAAGACTCTCTTATTAAACGACTGCAGAAAAATATCGAGGAAAATAAAATGCGCGGTATTTATCGGGAATATCCCCTCTTGGACGAACAGGGTAATTGTGCCTGGCCCGGGAAATTTCCCAACCAGGAAGCTATCGAAGAAGAAAAAACAAAAGGCATTACAGAAATCACCTGGTTGAGAGAATACCTTCTTCGTATTATTTCCGAAACGGGACGAGTGGTTAAACCCGAATATATTCATTATTACGATTACGATAAAGAGCTTCCGAATGATGAATATTTCGTTCAGACTTACGTTGGCGTTGATTTAGCGATATCAGAAAAAACCAGTGCACACCGCACGGCTATTGTTGCTATGAGAATTTATCAAGTGAAAAATAAAAACTATGCATATATCATGCCCTTTCCTTTTAATGATAACGTAGGGTTCCCGGAGCAGGTAACGCAGATTAAACTTCTGGTGACAAATACAGAAGTATACTCTAATCCGACAATTTTCGTTGAAAAAGTCGCCTATCAGGAATCTATTATTCAGCATTGTCATAGTTTAGGAATTCAGGTTGAGGGCGTTCCTCCGCACGGAGACAAACATGAACGACTTACACTTACTACAGCCGCAATAAAAGAAGGACTTATTCTGTTCCCCAGAAAGGGTGCCGAAGAACTTATCCTCCAGCTTATTGGTTTCGGCGTAGAGAAATATAACGATCTTGCGGATGCTTTTTCGCTCGTAGCCAACCAATTTATCATATATTGCAATCAACCAGTACCGCATTTTGAATGGCTCGATATTGGGCCACGAAGAAGAATGGGGCTACTATCAGACGAAGAAGATGATGAAGGATGGAGACCCTTTCCTTAGAGCGGTTTAAGGGTATTTTAGGTTATCAACGGTTTACTAATTGAGGTCTGGACTTACCGGCAGGGTTGCGGCATCCTGTTCCATAGAAAGGTCGAGAGAAAATAAGAGGTAATTATCAAAATCTATGGAACAGCAGACAACAATAGCGCCGACGGGCATGAATAATCACGCACCTTTGGCTCAGGTACCCGCAAAATACTGCCTTTACGCCAGGAAATCCACGGAGTCCGACGAAAAACAGGCCTTATCCATTGAAAGTCAAGTGAAAGAAATGTTGCAGATTGCCGAAAGAGACGGCCTTGAGATTATAGACGTAAGAAGGGAATCACATTCGGCCAAGGACTCGGGCGAGAGACCGGTATTCAACGAAATAATTGCCGACGTTAAACGCGGCAGATTCAATGGAATTCTTACCTGGGCTCCGGATCGTCTAAGTAGGAATGCCGGGGATTTGGGGACCATGGTCGATTTAATGGACCAGAAAGTACTTTTGGAAATTAGAACCTACGGCCAACGATTTACTAACTCCCCTAACGAAAAATTCCTTCTAATGATTCTCTGCAGTCAGGCAAAATTGGAAAACGACAATAAAAGCTTGAACGTTAAAAGAGGATTAAGAATGAGAGTGGAAATGGGATTATGGCCCGGAACCGCTCCGACCGGATATCTCAACGAAAAAAGAGTTGACCGCAAAGGATATGTTCTAGTCGATCCTGAAAGAGCTTCTGTTATTAAAAAGATGTTTGAAAGAGTGGCTTATGAAAAATGGTCTGGTAGAAAGATTTACCACTGGTTAAGATTTGAACTGAATTTCCGAACTAAAAGCGACCATCATCTTTCTCTGAGCAACATATATCTGATTCTGCAAAACTCCTTTTACTGTGGCGTCTTCGAATATCCCCAAGGCAGCGGCAGCTGGTATACCGGAAAACATGAACCGCTCATCAAGAAAGAGCTTTTCGACAAAGTCCAGGAGCAGTTAAAAAGAGACCGGATCCAAAGAGAAAGCAGGGATTTCGCCTTCACTAAATTAATTACCTGCGGGTTGTGCGGATCGGGCATCACTGCCGAGGAAAAATTCAAGAAGCAGAAAAACGGCAACGTTCACCGCTACGTTTATTACGGCTGTACCCGCAGTCGGGATCTTCACTGCAAGGGCGGCTATATCCGGGAGGAAGAATTAATTAACCAGCTGTTAGTCATTCTTGATAAGCTAGACGTTAACGAACTGGGCATCCGCGACAAATTTGAAAAGGAATTGGAAAGATACAACAAATTCCGCAGAATCGTCCTGTGCCTCGACAAAGATGAAAAACTGCCAGAAGAAAAGATTGACGTTAAAACTTACGCAAAATACCTGTTAAGAGAAGGCTGTATCGTTGAAAAAAGAGAATTGCTGGCTTGCCTGCAGACTAGACTGATACTGAAAGACAAAACCGTCCGGCTGGAAAAACAAAAGCAAATCGGATAGAATAAATTAACAATTGAATATCGCCTAAACCTTATAGATTTCCCATAAGGCATGGCAGAAAAAACCCGTCAAAGGTATTAAGCTCGTCGTCAGAGCACCTTTGACGGGTCATATCCCGAAAGGGGTATGGGTGGTCGCAAGGCCATCGCTGGCGGCGAGCTTTGTGTTATCCGCCAGAAAGGTCGCAATTGAATTAAAATTAAAAATATTAAAAAATATGACTTTTTTCTGGATTATTATATTAATTATAGTAATTTTGGCTGTCTACAAATATACAAAAGATAAAAAGAAACAAACGAAAATAGAAGAAACCCCAAACCAAACCCATGAAAATAAAATGGAGGAAACCAAAAAATGCCCCCAGTGTCAGAAAGATGTTTCCGCCAAAGCTAAAAAATGTCCGTACTGTCAAAGTGATTTGGGCGATTGGAAATCCAAACGAATTGGATGTGGATCGGTAATAGGTATTTTGATTATTATTGTGGTTAGCTATGCTTTCATTAGCTCAATACTTTCTAATGATTCTAGCACCAAGAAAACCACACCCACCACACAGCAGAACGCAGAACAGTCTTCTACTCCAACAATTCAAGAAGATCTCTTAGAACTGGTAAGTTTCAGGTGCTATACGGAATACGATTATTTTCACATAGTCGGAGAAGTAAAAAACATTAGCGATAAATCTTTAGAGGACGTGGTAGCTGTAGGAAATGCTTATACCCAAGACGGAGAATTCGTAAAATCAGATGATACATTAATAGACTATAATCCAATTCTTGCAGGGCAAACTTCTCCTTTTGAAGTACTTATGACTGGAAATCCAGCAATCAAAAAATGTAAAGTAAGCTTTAAAGAATTCTGGGGAGGAACTATTCCAACTAAGACAGAATAAAAATTACGCAAGTCATAATTAGATTAAAAAACACGGAGCTACTACTTCGTGTTTTTTAGTTTTTACTAAAGCTTCTCGGTCTCTTGATAAAAAATGCTTAGGATTTCCGTTATCTTTCTTATTTCAAATTTAGCTTTCCATTATATTGTTCAATTGAAGTTTCAGAGCTTGGAAGTTTCCATTGCCTAAAACTCAAATTATCATTCTTGTCAGTTTCGCAAATACCAAGAGTAAAACTTCTAAAATGAGAACTGTTTTTAAAGCTCTTTCCTCTTTCTTTTTTTCTATACACTTCATCAAGAGGAGCAACTATCCTATCCAGCCAACCACTTTTTCCATAATCTGTATAAATATATCTTGTTGACCCTAACGCAAGATCTGTAAGCTCCTCTAAATTAACTTCTGGAGTTTTATTTTCACTCTTTTCAACATGTTCTATTTTAATATTTTCTTCAAGTCTAATATAGTTTCTCAATCCTGCTTCTAATCTTCCTAAAATTCTTTCGTTGTCCAAAGAAACTTTTCCAAAAACATGAGCGTCCGTATAGAACCTCTTAATTTTCACTCCGCCGTAACACGTAAATTCAGGATTAAAACAGTAATGGAGACACCCTTTAATGCCCATTCTCAAAAGGGTTTCGTATTTACGTCTTGTTCTCTCTTCTTCGGAAGGGAGATGCGCCCAGAAAGAATCAGATAGATTGCCTGCGAAAGTTCCAATTTTAATCCCCAAATCTGTTTGAAAGCATTGAGGCATTCTTTGAAAAATGTATGAAAAAGATTGCGCTCTCATTCCCCTATTTAATAAGTATAACCACTGTTCGGCAGTTAAATTTCTGCTAGCCGTTTCTTTACGTAGTTTTTTCCAATTTATGGTAAAAGGGTCGGCTTTTAATTCTGTCCTTTTTTGCTGAAGGGCTTGATTTAAAATAGCTTTGGAACGTAAGGGTACAATCAAAAATTGATGGTAAAATGGACAATTTTTTCGACCATAAGCTTCGTCATGATAAATTTCAACTTCTTCTAAGGGAACAGGGAAATTAAATAATTTTTGCGGATTAAGATCAGACATTTTAAAAATAGATTCTAGAAATAAAAGGCCGCTATTGGCGACCTTTTATTTTCAAGCGTCTCGGTCTCTCGATAAAAAATGTTGATGGCTCCCCATTCCGTCCTCCCTCAAGCTTTCTCCATAGTTTTACTGAATTTAATCCACCAGTCAAAGAAACGAAATCTGTCCTGATAATTGCCCGCCGCCGCAGGCGGCGGGCAGAATTGCTGTCCCGCTTCGCGGGACAGCAAACGGGCAAAAAATTCAAGAAAAATTCCGCTGAAAGCGAAATCGGCGTTGCCGAAAAATTACCATGAAAATTGATTGCTTTTCACAATATTCAAAAAGGTTTCTTCGTAGCCCACTTCTGGTTTTAAGTCATATTTGGTAAAAAACATTTCAAAAATAATCAGTTTATTGTTTTGAGTTGTATAGATGAAATTGCCCACTCTTTGCCATTTTATTCCTCCGGCATCTATATTTTCGACACCGCCTGAACTAAATGAATTATATGTTAAGAATTGGCTAAAAGAGTAATTTTTGGCGTCATAGCAAATATAAGAAAATATTGAATTTTTCCCAGGTTCATCAAAAGTCGCTTGGGATAAAGGTTCCTGAGGCAAGGGAAGAACTAAGCTAGACTTTGTCCAGGATTTTGGATATCCAAATTTAACCTTGCAAATATCGTCATAGTATTCTCCAACAATTTTATGGTCAATAGTCCCTGCTTCCTCGCCCTGTTCTTTTCCTCCACTAAAAATTAAAATCAGAATCAAAATCAGCAAGCCAGCTAAGATAATGTAGATAATTTTTTTTCTGGCCATAATCATAATTATATCCTATATCGTATCTATAAAAATTACAAGTATCCTCTTTGTTTAATATATAATGAAATTGAGCTTTGGGCTATCGCCTTTCTACGGGGCGCCAATTGGAACAACACGACCAACGCCGGCGTCTTCACCTTGAATCTGAACAATACCCCTGGCAACACTGGGAACAACAATATTGGGTTCCGGTGCGCGGTTGCCCCTTGAGTAATTAAATCGTGGTCCGATCTTTGGCCTTATTAAATAAGTCCATGTTTAATAGCTAAAGCAGAGCCAGAAAAATTCCAAGCCCAAGACTCTCTCCTTGCGGGATACCAAGTTATCTCACAAGGGCAAAGACATTCCCGTGGGATAGCAAGCTTTCCGAGCCCTATCCCACGGGGTGAATTATGTACGATTCCATTATCAGCTTCCAAAATTTATTGAGGGCTTACAAAAGGACGAGGTGCCATAAGCGATATAAAAGAACTCCCCAAAGATATGAATTTTCCTACGAGGAGAGAATATTATCGCTCCAGACAAAATTAAAAGAAAAAACTTACGTTCCCAGCCCTTATCATAAATTTATTGCTTTTGAACCTAAAAAAAGGCAAATTTCGGCTCCGATTTTTAAGGATAGAATTGTTCATCATGCCATTATGAACTTTATTGGACCCATATTTAACAAGTTCTTTATCAAAAATTCTTTTGCCTGCCAGAAAGGAAAGGGCCCTCACCTGGGGATAAAAACAATTCAATCTGTATATCAAAATTTCTGGCTAGAAAATCCTAAATTTTATGCTCTAAAATGCGACGTAAAAAGCTATTTTGCCAGCATTGACCACCAGATTCTTTTTCAGTTTCTCAAAAAACAGATTTATTGCCCTGATACCCTTTCCCTTTTAAAAACTATAATTAATTCTTACGAAGATTCGTCGGGAAAAGGAATCCCTATTGGGAACCTAACCAGCCAGCTTTTTGCTAACATCTATTTGCATCCCTTAGATATTTTTGTCAGCCAAAACCTTAAAGAGCCAAATTACTTTCGCTATATGGACGATTTTTTAATTTTGTCTCACAACAAAGAATATTTAAAAGAAATGCGAATCAAAATAAAAGGTTTTCTTGAAGAAAATCTCAAACTTCAACTTCATCCCCGAAAAGCCAATATCTTCCGGGCTGACTTTGGCTTAGATTTTTTAGGCTACACGATTTATCCAGACAGAACAACTTTGAGAAAAAGAACGGTAAGAAGATACAAAAGAAGGCACAAGAAACGCCTGAAAAAATTAAAGCAACTAAGAGAAGAATTGATTAGAGAAAATAAGAACTGCCAACTTTCTTTATTCGGAACTGATAATTCAGTAAAGGAAGATGAAACGATTGAAGAATTGCAAGAAAAAATAGAAGATTTAGAACAGAAAATTTTTGCCTCTACCAATTCTTTTAAAGGGTTTCTGAAATACTCAAAATATTCTAAACTTAAGGGGGGAGGAGTTTTGGTTTCAACAATGAAAATTCCTAATATTTTTAAACAACCATGATTGACCAGCTGATTATTTTTCAAAAAATCTACAATCTCCTATTATATATTTATCCTACGGTAAATAAGTTTCCGAAAAGCCAGAGATTTGTTTTATCCCAGCATATTTTCAATTCCCTCTTGGAAATTCTTAAACTGACTATTATCGCTAATGCTAAATCTAAAAAAGACAGGATCTATGAGCAAGAGCAGATTTCTGTCTATTTAGATATTTTTCGCATTTATATCCGTCTAAGCAAGGACCTTAATTTTATTTCAATTAAACAATACGAATACATTATGCGCTGCGTAAATGAAATTGGGAAATTGCTCCAGGGATGGAAAAGGGTAAGCGGAAAATAGATTTAATTTTAAACTTGGCAAATTAAAAATCTCTCCAAAAATTTCGGAGAGATTTTCAGATTCGAGAAGCCTACGCCAAATTCCTCAAGGGGCAACCGCGCACCGGAACCCAAGACCGCCGTCCCCAGTGT
>Ga0265594_1000741_pt1 | contig 26467 bp, 24 predicted proteins | sample saktaG_11_FD_190147 | JGI IMG/M metagenome (GOLD analysis project Ga0265594, IMG submission 190147) | Saline water microbial communities from Sakinaw Lake, British Columbia, Canada - sak_2011_5_24_80m | ecosystem: Environmental > Aquatic > Non-marine Saline and Alkaline > Saline ... | reverse complement strand
TGGTTATCCCTGTGGGGAGGGGGGCAGCCAGTGATATTCGGGGGTGGGGGCTGAAACCTTCCGAGTAGGCTAGGGGTATCTCAGCACGGTGAAGGGCTCTTTGCCACAGGCGCAGCGTGTCCAGGTGAGAGATAAACTTGACCTCTTGCTCTCGGCAGAACCTAACGCGTAGACGCTGCATTCTTTCCCTTAGGTTTTCCCTTAGGCTTTTCTTCAGGCTTTTCCTTTGGCCTTTCTTTGGTTAGCAGGATTTCTTCGATTTTCACTCCCCGCATCTTGGTTATTACCAGCTTCATGCCCTTATACCTTAGTTGCTCACCCTGTCTGGGGATATGTCCGAGCAGGTTGAGAGCAAAACCAGCTACGGTTTCGTAATCACCCTCGGGGAGCTTTAGGTCCATCTCCTCATTGGCCTCCTCGATGCGCATACCCCCATCAATTTGGAAGGTGTATTCATTGATGGCCTCATAGTCTTTCTCGGCTTCAGCCAGCTCATCCCCAACCGGGCCGACAATTTCTTCTAAAAGACGGCTCAGGCTGACTATGCCGGCGGTACCGCCGTACTCATCTACCACCACCGTCATCCGGTAGTTTTTATCACGCATCTCGGTAAAGAGCTCACCGATGGTTTTGCTTTCTGGAGTAAAGTAAGCCGGGCGTACCAGGTCATCAATAATACTGTCATTTGTAATACTTCCCTTGGCCTGCGCCATGAGTACGTCCTTTACCGAGAGGATGCCAATCACATTATCCATATTTTCCTGGTATACCGGAAAACGGGATAACGGTGATTCAGTATAGAGGTTAAGAAAATCAGAGAGCTTATTCCCCTGTTCTATAGCTACCACCTCCGGGCGTGGCACCATGACCTCGCGAACCGGGCGGTTGCCAAAGTCAAAGACGTTGTGGAGCATCTCAGCTTCCTCTTTTTCCACTGTTCCCTCTTTGTGTCCCAATGATATCATGGTGCGGATTTCTCCCTCACTGGCTAGGGACTTGGGTACCGGTGCGCCGCCGGCCAGCTTGCTGAACCCTGAGGCTATCCGGCTTAGCACGAACACGAAGGGGGTGAATAACCAGGAGATTATCTCTATGGGGCGGGCATATAGTATAGACAGTCTCTCTGCGTGCTGGGTGGCTATGGTCTTGGGGGTGGTTTCACCGAATATAAGCAGGACGATGGTTACCCCGATAGTAGCAATCAGCAATCCCCGTTCCTGCCCCCAGACAGAGACGGCCAGGGTGGTGGCCAGGGTAGCCGCCGCGGTGTTGACGAAGTTGTTACCCAGCAGGATGGTGGAGAGGAGTCTCCTCGGCCGTTTAATCATTCTGGCTACTCTTTTGGCGCCTTTGACATCAGTCTCAACCATATGCTCTAATCTTATCCGCTGCAGGGAAGCGAAGGCGGTTTCCGAGCTGGAAAAGAAGGCTGATAATACTAGACAAATAAGAAGCAACACCAGATATAGTGTTTCAATAGACACGTAACATCACCTCACTCTTGGCAAGACTTTAAATAGTCCCCCACAAAATTATCATATCATTGGCTAATAGGTGTGTCAAAACAGCTAGTAATGTTTATGCTATAATCCCGAGGTATGAAAATCCTGGGTATTGAAACCTCCTGTGATGAAACAGCCGCGGCGGTGGTGGAGGACGGGGTTAAAATTTTGTCCAATCAGATTGCCTCTCAGGTGGAAATTCATGCCCGTTACGGGGGAATTGTCCCTGAGGTAGCCTCCAGACAGCACATCCTGGCTATTGTCCCTATTATTGAGCAGGCGATGGCTGAGGCAAAAGCTACCTGGAGGGATTTGGCTGGCATTGCGGTTACCGTTGGGCCGGGTCTGGCTGGCTCACTGCTGGTGGGGGTAAATGTAGCCAAGGCTATTGCTTTAGCTCACGAGTTACCTATTATCGGAGTTAATCACCTTGAGGGCCATATCTATGCCGGCTGGCTGGTTGACCACAGTATTGATTTTCCCTCGCTGTGTCTTATTGTTTCCGGGGGGCATAGCGATTTGGCGTTAATGAGGGGACATGGGGATTATGTGCTGTTGGGGCGGACGCGGGATGACGCTGCTGGTGAAGCCTTTGATAAAGCCGCCAGGATATTAGGTTTGGGCTACCCGGGTGGTCCGGCTATTGAGCAGGCGGCTAGGCATGGTATTGCCTCTCTCAGGTTGCCTCGTGCCTGGCTGAAGGGGACTAACGACTTCAGTTTCAGCGGTGTCAAGACAGCCCTGTTGCGGCTGGTGGAGGCGGGTAAGGTTACCAGTGAGGCAGCAGACGCTGCGGCTAGCTTTCAGGAGGCGGTGGTTGATGTCCTGGTTGCCAAGGCTGTGGCTGTAGCCAAGGATTACCGGGTGAAGCAGATTCTGCTGGTGGGTGGAGTGGCATCAAATAGGTTGCTCCGTCAGCGTCTGGCGGAAAGCTCGCCCATGCCGGTCCTGGTTCCCGAGCCGGTATTATGCACCGATAATGCGGCTATGATTGCTGCCTGCGGTTACTACCGCTTCCAGGCTGGTAGGGCAGACAACCTGGATTTAGATGTGGTTCCCGGTCTTAAGCTGGGCTGACTACCTGCCTTGAGCTCTTCCTTGCCTTAACCTTTTCAGATAGTTCCCATAAGTATAATGATGAAAAGGGACGTATTATACAGGATAGGGGCGAAATTAGCTATCAGGGTGTCTCTTAATTGCTGATGTTGGCTGTAAATAGCTATTTATTGAGTTGCGATATATGTCTAATTGCATTATTATATGTAAGTTAGCAGTCTAAGGGTTAGAGTGCTAATAATTCAGACCTGTGATTGGTTAATTTAATTTGAGGAAGGGGGACTATAATGGCGATTAAACTTCAGCCGTTAGCTGACCGGTTGGTGGTCAAACCTATTGAGAGGGAGGATGTAACCAAGGGGGGAATCGTTCTGCCGGATACGGTTAAGGAAAAACCTCAGGAGGGTGAGGTTCTGGCGGTTGGCCCGGGCAGATTATCCGATGAGGGAAAACGGATAGCTGTGGATATTAAGGTCGGCGATATCGTGATTTACGCTAAGTATGGTGGCACTGAGATTAAGGTTGAGGATGAAGAGCTGGTAATTCTGCGTGAGAGCGATATTCTGGCTAAGAAGACCAAGTAACAAATCAAGTTAGTATGTAAGGAGGGAAAAATGGCTAAACAGATTATATTTGATGAGGAAGCTAGGCGTTCCCTGAAAAGGGGAATAGATACCCTGGTCGATGCGGTGAAGGTAACCTTGGGTCCTAAGGGACATTGTGTAGCTCTGGATAAAAAGTGGGGAGCACCGTCGGTTATTGATGATGGTGTTACCATTGCCAAGGATATTGAGCTTCCTGACCCCTTTGAGAATATGGGGGTTCAGCTGGTTAAAGAGGCGGCCACTAAGACTAATGATGCTTGTGGTGATGGGACGACGACGTCAACGGTGCTGGCTCATGCTATTATCTCCGGCGGCTTTAAGAATGTGGCGGCTGGAGCTGAGCCTATGGCGCTGAAGAGGGGCATTGAGAAGGCAACTACGGCTATCGTTGATGAGCTTCAAAGGGTATCTACCGAGGTAAAAGGTAAGGAGCAGATTGCTCAGGTCGGTACTATTACCGCCAAAGATAAGGAGATCGGCGAATTACTAGCTGAGGTTATGGAGAAGGTGGGTAAGGATGGGGTTATCACTGTGGAGGAGTCAAAGGGCTTAAAGTATGAGACGGAATATGTAGAGGGGATGCAATTTGACCGTGGCTATATAAGTGCCTATTTCATCACCAATGCTGAGAAGATGGAAACAGTGATAGAAGACCCCTATATTCTTATCACCGATAAGAAAATCTCGGCGGTTGCCGACCTCTTGCCGGCTCTGGAGAAGATACTGCAGGTGTCAAAGAACCTGCTTATTGTAGCTGAAGACGTGGATGGCGAAGCCCTAGCGACCCTGGTGGTCAATAAGTTACGGGGCACCATAAATATTCTGGCGGTTAAGGCCCCCGGTTTTGGCGACCGGCGGAAGGCGATGCTGGAAGATGTGGCAATTCTTACTGGTGGTAAGGTGATTTCAGAAGAGGTAGGACGCAAGCTGGATTCGGTTACTGTGGAAGACCTGGGTAGAGCTCGCCGGGTAACCTCTGATAAGGATAACACCACGATTGTTGAGGGTAAGGGTGATGAAGAGGCAATTAAAGGCAGAATCAAGCAGGTTAAGGCCCAGATTGAGGAAACAACCTCTGATTTTGACCGGGAGAAGCTTCAAGAGAGGCTGGCAAAGCTGGCCGGTGGGGTAGCTGTAATCAAGGTAGGCGCGGCTACCGAGGTCGAGCTTAAGGAAAGGAAGCATCGGGTTGAGGATGCATTATCGGCCACCCGGGCAGCGGTAGAGGAAGGTATTCTGCCTGGCGGCGGTGTGGCTTTGCTCAATGCTCTACCGGTTCTGGATAAACTGGAGGTTAGCGGTGATGAGGCTACCGGCGTTGATATTGTTAAGAAGGCCATGGAGGACCCCATTCGCTGGATTGCTGATAATGCTGGTAAGGATGGTTCGGTGATAGTTGATTTAGTTAAGAAAAGCCCGGTTGGGGTTGGCTATGATGCTGAAGCCGATGACTTTGGTAATATGGTAGAAAAGGGTATTATTGACCCGACCAAGGTGGTGAGATCCGCTTTGCAAAATGCGGCCAGTATTGCCACTATGGTTTTGATTACTGAATCGCTGGTTAGTGATATCCCTGAAAAAGAAAAGGCACCGGAGATGCCGGCTGGTGGTGGCATGGGTGGTATGTATTAATCTTTAACTCCATTTATTGGCTAGAATAGCCGTGACCTTCGGGTTGCGGCTATTTTTATTATAGCTTCAGCAGTTCCTCTAGTGGTTTGTCCTCGGCGATAGGGCCGACTGCGGCTAAACGGATCTGGCTACTTACCAATAGCTCCTGAGCTAGTCCTTTGAGTTCATCGGCGGTGATGGCATCGATAATAGAGATCACCTGGTCGACGCTAAGGATACGCTCGGTGAGAACCTCTTGCCCGCCTACCCAACCAGCGACATTGCGACTATCCTCCATACTTAGTAGCAGGCGTCCTTTGGATAATTCCTTTGCCTTGGACAGTTCGGATTCGGGGACTGTCTCCCTGAGGAGGGATAGCTGCTCCAGAATAGCCTTGATGGCGGTTGACAGGTTTTTGGGTTTTACCCCTGCCGAGACGATAACTGAGCCAGAGTCAAGGAAGTGTTCAACGTAGCTGTGAATACTGTAGGCAAGTCCTAGCTTGTCACGAATTTCGGTAAACAGGCGGCTGCCCATCCCCCCGCCGAGGACGACATTAAGCAGGTCAAGGACGAAGCGCTTGGGGTGAAACCGGGATAATCCGGGTAGAGCCAGGCAGAGGTTGGCTTGCTCGGTATCTTTGGTCTCGATACGCAGCCGTTGAGCTGGTTGTTCCTTATACGCTGAATATCCGGGGCGCACCCGCTGGTTGGTCCAGTTACCTAGGGATTGACCTGCGGCGGTTACCATTTTTTGATGCTGTATGTTACCAGCAATGGCAACCACGGTGTTATTGGGCAGGTATTGACCCTGCCGATAGTTAAGCATCCTATCTCGGGTGATGGCTGTCACTGATTCCTTGGTGCCGGCAATATCGCGTCCCAGGGGGTGATTGGGCCATAGTAGCCCATCAATAAGCATATCAACCCGCTGTGCCGGGGAATCCTTGATCATATTAATCTCTTCAATGATAACTTGGCGTTCCTTTTCTATCTCCTGAGGGTCAAACCTGGCGTGGAGTAGCATGTCTGCCAGCACATCCAGGGCTAGCTCAAAGTGGGGCTGAGTCACCTTACACCAGTAGGCGGTTGATTCTTTATTGGTACCCCCGTTGAGTATTCCTCCCACTCCTTCTATAGCTTCCGAGATTGCCTTGGCGGTTGTCCGCTTTGACGTGCCCTTGAAAAGCATGTGCTCAATAAAATGAGAGACACCGGCTTCGGCTTCAGCCTCGTATCGGGAGCCGATACCAATAAAGATGCAGATAGATACCGATTGGGTATGAGGCATGGTAACCGTGACGACACGCAGCCCATTGTCCAGTGTTGTCTTTTGATACAATTGATTTCTGCCTATTCCTCTTCTTTGCCCCAGTTCTGCATCATTTCCTTGATTCGCTGGGCAAGCTTGGGGTTGGTGCGCAGGCGCTCAATGAAGATGGGACAGCCTTCTAACAATGAGTTCTGGGCAGAGGTTGCCATGCTGGACAGGAGGTTCTGCAGGCCAAGGTCAGCCGCTCCGGAGATGCCCGTCCCTGGTGATGACGATTCCAGCTGTCTCCGGATGTCTTCAGCGGTGAATTTCATTGGTATCGCGCAGGATTTATACCACGGGCACTCCTTACACTGGACTATCCCGTAGGCTTCATCTAAAACATCACCCATATCCACCCTCCTCTCGGTCTATGGCATGATCTTACTTAGTCTATTTTCTATTTGGGCCTTGTTCTGAAAGGCACCGATTACCTTGTCCTGAATTATACCATCTTTGTCTATGAAGAAGGTAGTCGGAATATATTGGATATTATACTTCTGGGCTACATTCTGTTTGGTATCAAGTAGCACGGTGAAGGAAAGTCCATTACTTTGCATAAATCCCTCCACTGAAGATGAGCTTTCACCTATGTTAATTGCCAGCACCACTAGGCCATTACCTGACCATTCCTCGTATATTTCCTGTATATAGGGCATCTCACCGCGGCAGGGGGGGCACCGGGTTGCCCAGAAGTTGATTAACACCGGCTTACCCTGTAAGTCTCCGAGGGAGATGGTTTGACCGGCCAGACTTTGAAGCTGGAAGTCGGGGGCTAGGTTACCTACTTCTACGCCTTGAGTAGAGGTTGAGATGCAACCAGTCATTACCAGCCCCGAGGTCAGGACTGAAAGTAATATTATTACCAGCATTACTCTTAGTATTCTATTCATAATTAAACCCTCTAGCGTAATTTTACCCCTAAAGTTTGCCTAAAACCAAACCAGCTTATTTGTCAGGATAAGTATGCCTACAGCTATGAGCAGTAAGCCACTGATGATATGGATTAGGCTAGAGTAACGATATATGCGCTTTAACAGCGGAGTGATAAAATCAAAGGCTATTCCCATAATCAGGAAGGGAAGCCCTAACCCTAGGGAATAGGTGGCTAGTAGGTAAGCACCCTGCCAGGCAGTTTCCGAACCCAGGGCGAGGGTCAGGATACCCCCCAGTATGGGGCCGACGCAGGGTGTCCAGGCTAAAGAAAATATACCCCCGGTTAAGAAAGAGCGCAGGTAGCTGGTAGTAGTCCCTAGGGATGAGCTCAGACGCTTCTCATAGTTTAACCAGGGCACCTTCAGGGAAGCTAGTATGAACAAGCCGAAGACTATCAGCAGGCTGCCGGCTATTTGGCGGATTACTGCCAGGTGGGCACTGATGGCAAACCCGATTAGCCCGGCACCGGCCCCTAGGATAGTGAAGACCAGGGCAAACCCGAGGACAAAGCTGAGGGAATGCAGGAATATGGGCATTCGCTTTCTGGTAATCTTGTCGTCAAATATCTCAGGACCGGCCAGACTGGCGAGGTACACCGGCACCAGAGGCAGTACGCAGGGTGACAGAAAGGATAACAGCCCGGCGCCGAAGGCGACTAATAATGACATTTCTTCCATTGGCTACTTTGAGTAATCAACTCCAATGATAGTCAATCTGGCCTGGAATATCAAGCCTGTCGGTGGTTGTTAATGTTTTACCCCTGGATATTATGGGAATTACCCCTAAAGCCAAGAATAGTCTATAATTACCTTAATAGGTGTGGAAGGAACAGGGAATTAAGTAGAGTCGACATAAGGAGAAGAAGTGAGGCCGCTGAGCTATACTCAAATTTCTCTATACCAGTCCTGCCCCCTGCGCTACAAACTTCAGTACATTGATGGCTTGAAGCCAGAGGATAAATGGTACTTTAGCTTCGGTTCCACCTTACACCTATGCGCACAGTACTTTTTTAAGGTAAAGGTGCCGCCGCCGCCCTCGCTGGAGGAATTGTTACAGTTTTATGAAGAGAATTGGATCAGTGAGGGCTATGATTCAGCCGAGGAGGAAGCCAAGTATAAGACCTACGGTCGGGAGATACTGTCTAAATTCTGGGAAATTCACAGTGCCGATTTCAGAATGCCGGTGGCTGTTGAACGAATGTTTTATGTTGATGTTGAGGGGATAAAGCTGAGGGGCTTTTTTGACAGGGTGGACAAGCTGGACAGTGGTGGACTATCCATTGTTGATTATAAGACAAATCAGGCACTATTTACTCAAAGTGATTTAGATAGTAACCTCCAGTTAACCCTGTACCAGCTGGCGGCGGAGCAGACCTGGCATCTTCCTGTGGAGAGGCTTACCCTGTATCACCTGAGGTCGAATACCCCTTGCAGTTGTGCCGCCAGGGATGAGGCACGGCTTGAGGTAGCCAGACATCTGGTGCTGAAGGTGGCTGAAGATATTACTGAGGGGAAGTTCCCCGCCACTGAGAACCAGTACTGCCCCTGTGATTTTGCCGAGCATTGTCCGTATTACCGACAGAGAGGAATGCCACCGGAGGAGACCGATATTCTACAGGGAATGGTGGTAGATGAGGCGGTTGAGCGCTATGTATCATTGCAGGCTCAGATAAAGGAGCTGGAGACACAGCTTGGAGAAATAAAACAGATGATAATTAATTTCTGCCAGGCGGAGGGATTGAATCGTGTTTACGGCCGGGAGCATGCTGTTACCTATAGGCTGGTGGATAAAGCAGGCTTTAGTGAAGGTGAGGTCAGAGCGCTACTCGAGCCTGAGGGGCTGTGGCAACAGGTGCTGAGCCTTGACCAATCCCGGCTCAAACAGCTTATTACTGATGAGGCAGTAGCTGAGGATATCAGACACAATCTGGAAGCCTTGAGGCAGGTTATTTCTTCTTCGCCGAGGTTGTGGGTCAGAAGACTTATTGAGGAAGAGTAGGCTGTCTCTTTGGTTTATTAAGAGAGTTTAAGAGCGATGGGCTTGATATGCTTGCCCTTTTCACCAAGTTCTGCTATTATGTGTAAAGTTGAATAAGTGACCTGGAGGCGCCTGAAACGATTCAGGCATAATCGGAGAGCAAGTCGGTGTAAGTCCGACGCAGTTCCGCCTACTGTGACTGAAAATTAATCAGAAGCCAGGACGCCGAGCCTCTAGGGTATCTTAAACCTCCGCGGAGAAAGGGGGGTGGGATAATGACTAGAGCTCCGTGATGAATTCCCCTTTACTGTGTTGAGTAAGGGGGATTTTTTTACCTGTTAATATATTATTTGGAGGTATTTTGTGAAACTGAAACAGTTGGGTGTTTGCGTTGTTTTGTTGAGTCTGTTTGTTAGCATGGTGGCTGGCTGTCAGCCACAGTTCCAGGCGGGAACTTATACCGATGATATGGGTCGGGTGGTGGCCATTGACCGGGTTCCTGAGAGGCTGGTGTCTTTCGGCCCGAGCATTACTGAGATCCTTTTTGCCCTTGGCTTGGAAGAAAAGGTGGTTGGAGTCAGTAGCTATAGTGATTATCCCGAGGCAGCCGAATCAAAACCAAAAATTGGGGATGCTTTTAACCCTTCTCTGGAGAAGATTGTCGACTTGGAGCCAGACTTGGTTTTGACGGTGAAGCAGGAGCAGCTCAATAAGGAGCTTGATGACCTGGGCATTAAATTTATGGTTCTAGACCCTGAGGATATTGACGATATCCTCAGAGATATTGAATTGGTGGGTGAGATTACCGGCACTGCGAGGGAGGCTGAGGAGCTGGTTGAGGATATGAGGGAGAGCATATCCCAGGTTACTACCCTGGTGGAGGGTGCTCCTGAAGCTAGTGTCTTCTTTATAGTTGACGCTACTGACCTAGCGCTGCCCTGGACAGCCGGTAGTGGCTCTTTTATTGATGCTCTTATTGCGATGGCTGGCGGAGAAAATATTGTTGCTGAAACTCCAGGTGCCTGGGTGCAGTTCAGCCTTGAGCAGATAGTCAGCTCGGACCCTGAGATTATTGTAATTCAGACTATGACCGGGGGTATACCGACGGTATCAAAGGAGGAGCTGGAAGAGCACCCTGTCTGGGGAAAGCTGACCGCGGTGAAGCAGGGTAGAATTTGTTTTATTGATGGAGACCTGGTTAGTCGTCCTGGACCTCGTATCGTCCAGGGTCTGGAGGAGGTGGCAAAAATTATTCACCCCGAGCTATTTGAATAACAAAGGCTTTGTGCTAATAGGTGAATCCTGCCGCCCGTAGAAATTTTGTTGTTTAAGCAAGGGGGAAGTGGGGTTTATCGTGAGCTTCGCTTATCTCCTCGAAGTTAGCCATAGCTAATGCTCCAACTCCTTTAGCTGCGATTCTATCTTGCCTCTCATGCTCAAGGTCTTATCACGCCGGTCGTCAATCTTGATTGTAGTTACTACTCTCATGATCTCGCCATCAAAAGTGCCTTCGTGCATATTCCTTACCACTCGCAATATCTCTCCTAAATCCCCCTCCATTATCGTCCCCATTGAAGTTAGCTCATACTTTATATTCTTCTCTTCTCGCAAGGCTCTGAACGCCCGTGCTATATGTTTACTAACCGAAGGGGTTTTCGTTCCTAACGGGATAATGTTCACCTCTGCTATTACCATCCTGGTTATAACCTCCTGTTTTGTGTATATATCAGCAGTGAGCTAGAGGAGGTCGTCGATTTTGGGCTGAAGAAATCGTTCTGGCACAGCACCGATGACGGTGTCTACAGCCTCTCCTCCCTTGAAAAACATTAATGTAGGTATAGACATAATCCTGTATTTTGAAGCTGTTTGTGGGTTCTCGTCCACGTTCAGCCGGCAAAACTTGAAATTACCATCGTAATGTTCTGCCAATTTATCAACGACGGGAGCAACCATTCGGCAGGGTCCGCACCATGGTGCCCATAGGTCCACCAGCACCGGTAGGGCGGATTTTATGACCTCCTCCTCGAAATTTTTGTCTGTAACATCAATTACCATTGCCTCGTCTCCTATTAAACCTTGAATTCTTGCCTTTATGGTAACGTTTTGTCTGCTGTGCGTCAAGGAAATTTTGATTTTTAGGTAGCATTCTTCTGTATCCCTTTACTCTGATGATTGTCGCTGTGCCATCTGGCGAATTGACATCTGCCTTGGTGGTGGTTAAAATCGGGCTGTTATGCGGTTATTTGGCACATCGGGAATACGAAGGGTCGCCGATGAGAACCTGATTCGGCTGGCACTGGAGGTCGGGCTGGCGGTGGGCAGGGTTTATGGCAGTGTCGTCGTGGGCAGTGATACCAGGACTTCCAGCGGGGCGATGAAGCATGCCCTCATCTCTGGGTTGCTGGTAGCCGGCGCTGAGGCCAGTGATGCCGGAGTTATACCAACACCAACGCTGGCCTTTGCTGCTAGGGAGTTTGCTGCCGGGGCGATGATTACTGCCTCGCATAACCCTCCTGAATATAATGGTATAAAGCTTTTGAACCCGGATGGCTCTGCCTTTGGTTCTGACCAGCAGAAACAGATAGAGGGAATGATTTTAGATGGCTCCCTTTCGGCTGCGGTATGGGATAAAATTAAAGGCGGTAGCCTCTATAGCGGAGCAGTTAAGAGGCATGTTGAGCGTATACTGCGGGAATTTCCTGGTGGATTGAAGCTCAAGGTGGCGCTGGATTGTGGCTGTGGTGCCGCCTCGGTAATTACCCCTCTTTTATTGAGGGAGTTGGGCTGTGAGGTGGTAACCCTAAACTGTTATCCCAGCGGTTTCTTCCCTCATGCTATTGAGCCAGTTGAATCTAATCTGGGTGATTTAATGCGGGCGACAAAGGAGTCGGGTGCTGACTTGGGCATTGCTCATGACGGTGACGCTGACCGGATGATGGCAGTAGACGATAAAGGCAGGTTTATTCCTGGGGATAAGCTGCTGGCCCTTTTTGCTCAAGAGGTAGGGGCCAGTAAGGTAGTTACTACCATAGATGCCTCTATGGTGATTGATGAGCTGGGTTTTAGCATTACCAGAACCAGGGTGGGGGATAACTATGTTTCTGAGGAGCTCAAGGGGGGTGGGGATTTTGGTGGTGAACCATCGGGAAGCTGGGTTTTCCCTGATGTCTCGCTGTGTCCCGACGGCATTTATGCTGCCGCTCAGTTGGTAAATATGGCTGGTCGGCAGAGATTATCGCTATTGGTTGATAGCATACCCGCTTACCCCCTTCTCCGTGGTAACATAAGTAGCGAGGGGGTGGTGTTCTCCGAACTGGAGCGGCAATTGATGGCGATGGAGCCATTATCAATAAGCAACAGTGATGGTATCAGGCTAAACTTTGAAGATGGCTGGCTGCTTATTAGAGTCTCGGGCACCGAGCCCAGTATAAGGATAACCGCTGAGGCAAGGAGTGAAGCACGGGCGCGGCAGCTATATGAGAGCGGCGTAAGGGTAATTAAGGAGTTTATGGAGTGAAGCAAGGAGAAGAGGTTTGAAGGCAGTTATTTTAGCGGCCGGGGAGGGGAGCCGCATGCGCCCCCTGACCTATACCCGGCCTAAGGTAATGCTGCCCCTAGCCAATAAGCCTATTCTGGAGCATCTGCTTGTTGAGGCTAATAGGGCCGGTATTAGGGAATTTATCTTTGTTGTTGGCTATCGTGATGAGCAGGTGCGCGACTATTTCGGGGGTGGTGATAGGTGGGGGGTGAGTATAGACTACGCCACCCAGAGGAAGCAGCTGGGTACGGCTGATGCGGTTAAAACGGTTGAGAGTCTGATTAATGGGAACTTCTTGGTGATGAACGGGGATATTATTGTCAGCCAGAAAGACATTGGTAACTTAATCAGTAAGAGGGGTAGTACCCTGAGTGTATTTGAGGTTGAGGATACTGAGGGTTTGGGCATGGTTGAGGTAAAAGGAGACGAGGTAGTCCATATCTACGAAAAGGCCGAAAGCCCTCCTTCCCATATGGCCAATGCCGGTCTATATCTATTCACCCCGGATATATTTGATGCTGTATCCCCAATTTCAAGATCACTGCGGGGAGAGTATGAAATAACCGATGCCTTACAGTTGATGATAGAGGGGGGGCATCATATTTGTTATCAAAAAGTTAGTTACTGGCTTGACCTTAGCTATCCCTGGGATTCACTGAGGGCTAATGAATCTCTGCTGGCCGGGATTGGGGCACAGAATCAGGGTGAGGTGGAAAAGAATGTGGTAGTAAAGGGTAAGGTTTCTATTGGTAAGAATACAGTGGTGAGGGCAGGCTCCTACATAGTGGGTCCGGTGATAATCGGGCAGGATTGTGATATCGGCCCGAACTGCTATATTCGTCCCTCTACCTCTATTGGTGATAATTGTCATATTGGTAGTGCTGTGGAGGTTAAAAACTCCATCATTATGAAGGGTAGTAAAATCCCCCATCATAACTATGTGGGTGATAGCGTTATTGGCGAAGGGTGTAATTTTGGCGCCGGTACCAAGATTGCTAACCTCAGGCTGGATAAGAAGGATATAACGGCAGCCGGTGTGGATACCAAGATGCGCAAGCTGGGAGCCATAATCGGGGATAGGGTTGAGACCGGGATTAACGCCAGTATCAATGTCGGTAGTATAATTGGCAATAATACCCATATTGGACCAGGGGCTGTAGTCAGCGGCGTTATTTTACCAAGTTCAAGGATATTATGAGGAGCAATAAATGAAGCAAGCGGTGATTCTAGCCGCAGGTGAAGGGCAAAGACTCAGGCCGTTTACTGCTACCAAGCCAAAGGTAATGCTTTCCGTAGCCGGTAAGCCAATAGTACAGTATGTGGTTGAGGCGCTGGCTCAGAACGGCATCCGCAACATTCTCATGGTAGTTGGTTACAAGAGGGAGCAGATATTTGATTATATGGGCTCCGGGGAGAGGTTTGAGGTTGATATAACCTATATAACTCAGGAGAAGCAGCTGGGCACGGCTCATGCTCTGGCACAGGCTGAGGCATTAACCGAGAGTGAATTTCTGGTTCTACCTGGGGATAATTTAATTGAAGCTAATACCATTGCTCGCTTTGTGGCTGCAAAGCCTGGGGCGATGCTGGTGAAGAGGGTGGACAGCCCGGCCAGATACGGAGTGGTAGCTATAGAGAATGGTATGGTGAAGGGCATTGTGGAAAAGCCTGAGGAAGCGGCGAGCAATGTGGTCAATACCGGCATTTATGCCTTCACTAAAGAGATTTTTAGCTTTGTTGAAACCCAGTTGGATATTCCCGATGTCCTGAATAATATGCTGGCTCAGGGCTATCCTATTAGTGCTCAGGGGGCAGATGGCACCTGGCTTGATGTAGTCTACCCGTGGGATATATTAAGCCTTAATGACGCTGTTCTTTGCCGGATTCGGGCTAACCTGAGTGGTACTATTGAGGCGGGTGTCTCACTACAGGGATTGGTCTCAGTGGGGAAAGATACAGTAATACGGTCAAGCTCCTACATAGTTGGCCCGGTGGTTATTGGGAATCATTGTGACATCGGTCCTCATGTATGTATTCTACCGGCTACCAGCATAGGCAACAATGTAGTTATCTCACCATTTTGCCATATAAGTAGCAGCGTTATCGGCAACGATGTTAGTATTGGGCCGGGGTGTATTATCCAGGATTCGGTTGTTGATAACGGTTGTATTATCAAAGGGCGCTTTACTGCTTGCAGCGGCGAAGCCAATGTCAGAGTTGACGATGAAAACCACTCGGTGAATGTCGGTGCGATGCTCGGCGAGGGTTGCAAGCTGGGCAATAATGTAGTCGCTCAGCCTGGGGTTATTGTCGGTAATCATTGTCAGGTTCAGACGCTGAAGCTGCTCAGCGGCAGGCTGCCTGATAAGAGTCTGGTGTTTTAGTTATGTGTGGCATTGTTGGTTATATCGGAGACAAACAGGCCCAGCCCATTCTGCTTAGTTCCTTAGGCAGGCTGGAGTATAGGGGCTACGACTCTTGTGGTATAGCCGTGGCGGGTGGTAGCGTCAAGGTATACAAGGATATGGTTAGGGTGGCAGCACTGGCCGAAAAGGCGCCGCAGTTTGGTGGGACAGCGGGTATCGGTCATACCAGATGGGCAACCTTTGGTGAGCCATCTAAGCTAAATGCTCACCCTCATTGTGATTGCGCGAGTAACATTGCCGTAGTGCATAATGGAGTAATAAATAACTTCCACAGTTTAAGACAACAGTTAGTCAATGAAGGGCACACTTTTATTTCTGAAACGGATACCGAGGTAATACCACACTTAATTGAAAAATACTACAACGGTAGTTTAGAAAAAGCAGTAGAGGCTGCCCTTCGGGTTATAGAGGGTTCCTACGCCATCATAGTATTGATGGCTGGCGAGCCCAAATTGTTGGTTGCCAGGAAAGAAAGTCCATTAATTATTGGTATAGGTGATAGGGAGAGCTTTGTTGCTTCAGATGTGCCGGCGATTCTGGATTATACTAACCGGGTTATATATTTAGAAGATGGTGATATTGGCGTTATTACCCAAAATAGTGTAAGGATTACCCAGGAGGGCGCGGAGGTTAACCGGGAAGAGCATAAGATTCTGTGGGATGTAGAGGAGGCTCAAAGGGGGGGGTATGAACATTTCATGCTCAAAGAGATTCACGAGCAGCCTAAAGTGATACGAGACACCCTTGTGGAATATACTAAAAGGGCTGAACCGGTAGTCGATTTGGAGAGAATAAGGGATGCAGGTATAGAATCAGTGCTCATATTAGCCTGTGGCACTTCTTATTATGCGGCACTGGTTGGGAAGTATATCGTGGAGGAGCTGGTTGGAATTCCGGTGCGGGTCGAGATAGCCTCTGAATTTAGCTACTATGGTCAGACTCTGGCCAGGACTCTGGCTATTGTCATCACCCAGTCCGGTGAGACGGCGGATACGCTTAAGGCGGTAAGAAAATTAAAAGGGGTGCGGTGCCGGGTGGTAGTGGTTACTAATGTGGTGGGTAGTAGTGCCAGTCGGGTTGCTGACCAGACAATCTATACCAGAGCTGGTCCGGAGATAAGTGTGGCGGCTACTAAGAGCTTTACCGCTCAGCTGATGGTGTTATATTGGCTGGCAATGGGGTACTCTAGAATTGATGCCAGAAGATTGGCCAACATGCTCCTGGGATTAAGGCAGCTCCCCAGCAATGTTCAACGGGTATTAGATAACGGGGATATGGTCTTACAGTGTGCCAGATACCTTGCAAAGTATGAAGATGTGTTCTTTATCGGCAGAGGTATAAACTTTCCCCTGGCCCTGGAGGGGGCACTTAAGCTAAAGGAGATTTCCTATATTCATGCTGAGGGCTATGCTGCCGGAGAGCTAAAGCATGGTCCCTTCGCTCTACTGGGCGAGGATACGCCGGTTATTGCTATTGTAGCTCAGGATAATACCTATGAGGCTATGCTGACCAGTATCAAAGAGGTCAAGGCCAGGAAGTCTCCGGTGATAGCACTGGCTGATGAAGGAGATGAGACTATCAGGAAATTGGCTGATTTCGTCATCACTGTGCCCAAGGTGGACACCATATTTTCACCGGTGGTTAATGTCGTAGCTCTCCAGCTACTCGCCTATTATACGGCTAAGGAGCGGGGCTGCCCCATAGACTTCCCTAGAAACTTGGCCAAGAGCGTAACCGTTGAGTAGTGGGTAGCAGTTCTGCAATTGCTTGCGACGTAGTTACTTCTCTTTCCCCCCACGATTTATTGATATCTTAACCCTAGAGAACACCTACTTGACAACCTGTAGGTGTATGCTATAATGAGAACTGTATCGTATACCTTGGTTCAGTGTTGTTTCTAAACTGGAACTCTGTATAGTACCTGACGAAGCAATTCGGCAAGGGACTTTGGGGCCAGGAGACTGCATCTAGGACAAGGGGATAACAAAGTGAAAAGGAGGTGCAGTAATGGCTCTAGAAGACAAGACCTTGACGTGCCGTGATTGTGGGAAAGAGTTTACTTTTACCACCGGCGAGCAAGAGTTCTATCTGTCCCATGGGTTACAGAATGAACCCGGCCGCTGTCCGGAGTGTCGAACTGCTCGGCGTAGTGAGCGTCGTGGTGGCTACGGTCAACCCCGACAGATGTACACTGTAGTATGCGCCGAATGTGGCGTAGAAACTACCGTGCCGTTTGAGCCCCGAGAAGGGCGTCCGGTCTATTGCAAAGAGTGCTACGCTAAGATGCGAGACGAGCAGCGAGTGTAGCACTGGGATGAGCAAAATTCGTTAAGTATTTTGCTCCTTCAAGAAATGAGACACCCGCCTTATCTACCTTCCTGAGTTACCAATGTTTCCCGGTGGTATCGTTGTCAAGATGAATTTGATTCACCGGGCTGTTGATGATTATGTGTCATGAATGTTGGTGTGTGTAAGATTAGTCTTCGTTTACCTGAAAATCTATCTCTTAAGGGTAAGAGGCGGGTGTTGAAATCTATTACCACCCGGGTGGGAAGCAAATTCAATGTTTCCGTAGCCGAGGTTGACGACAATGGTCTATGGCAATCGGCAGTGCTCGGGATTTGCTGCGTTAGTAATAATAACCGCTATACTAACGAAGTCCTATCAAAGGTAGTCGACTTTATTATTAACAGCAGGTTTGCGATAGAGATACTTGACTACGAAATTGAGATTCTACCCGTTTAATGAGGAGAGCCATAATGGATACCTCGGCTTTTCTCCGCCAGCTTACTACTCAGCCTACTTATAGTGGCCAGATTGCTCATATTGAGCATATGCTGCCCTGTAACGCTAGCTGGGCTGAATTAGATAAGCCTCTAGATGACCGCCTTCAGGAATGTCTCGATAAGCATGGCTTATTACCCCTTTATACTCACCAGGCTCAAGCCATAAATAATGCCTGGCAGGGCAAGAATGTGATGGTGTCAACATCGTCTGCCAGTGGTAAGACCCTGTGCTATAACATTCCAGTACTGGAGGCAATTCTAACCGAGCGAGGCAGCAGTGCTCTTTACCTCTTCCCCACCAAAGCCCTAGCTCAGGATCAGTTACGCGGCTTGCGGGAGCTGTTTTGTCCCCGTTTGCTCGGTGCTGAGGAATTTGCTACCTTTGACGGTGACACCCCGCAGGTTGAACGGCCCGGTATAAGGAAACGAGCCAGGATAATACTTACCAATCCTGATATGCTCCATATTGGTATACTGCCCAATCATCAATCCTGGTCGAGGCTGCTGCGCCACTTGAGGTATGTAGTGGTGGATGAAGCCCATATCTATCGTGGTGTCTTTGGTTCCCATGTAGCCTGTGTGCTACGTCGCCTGCGCCGTCTGTGCCGGTTCTACGGCTCAAGCCCTCAATTCATCTGCTGTTCAGCTACAATAGCCAATGCTGGTGAGCATGCGGAGAGGCTGGCAGGTTTACCCTTTACTGTGGTTGATGATGATGGTTCCCCTCACGGGGGAAAGGATTTTGTCTTCTGGAATCCTCCCATTATAGATGAGGCGAGAAGTACCCGGCGTAGTGCTAATAGTGAAGCTACGAACCTGTTTACTGAACTGGTGGGTTGTGGCATACGTAGCCTGACCTTTGCTCGTAGTCGTCGGTTAACCGAGCTTATTTACACCTATTCCAGACGGAGATTGGCTGAAACCTTCCCAACCTTAGCTGGAAGGATTAAGGCTTATCGTGCTGGTTATCTCCCGAAGGAACGGCGCCGGATAGAGCGGGAGCTATTCAGCGGCCAGCTTTTAGGGGTAGTAGCTACTACTGCCCTGGAGCTGGGTATAGATGTCGGTAACCTGGAGGCAACGGTGCTTACCGGCTATCCGGGAAGTATTGCCAGTACCTGGCAGCAGGCGGGCAGGAGCGGTCGCGGTAAAGAGAGGTCACTGAGTTTCCTTATCGGTCTGGATAATCCTCTGGACCAGTATTTTATGCGTCATCCTGATTTCTTTTTTCAAAAAGGCTTTGAGAATGCCCTGGTTAACCCCGATAATCCCTATATTCTGAGAGCCCATCTGATGTGTGCTGCCTGGGAAATGCCGCTAGGTAGCGATGAGAAACTCTTCGGCTCCACTTTCGGGCAGAGGAGGGCGGAACTGGAGGAGCTGGGTGTGCTCAGGGAACGCCGGCAGAGGTGGTATCTTTCACCCCGCATCGCCTATCCGGCTCAAGGCATCAATATCCGTTCCGCTTCCGGGGAGAACTTTGACGTTATTGATACTTCTACTGATTCCTTATTGGAGACGGTGGAGGCCAGTGTTGCCTTTTTCCAGATACATCCGGGTGCCATTTACCTCCACCAGGGAGAGCCCTATCTGGTTACTGACCTTGACCTGGATAACCGCACTGCCTGCGCTGAGCCGACCTCTGTCTCTTATTATACTCAGACTAAAGAAATTGAGGATTTGCGTATTATTAAGCAAACTCGCCGTAGAAGCTGTGGGGTGGTGAAGGTGTATCTGGGTGAGGTAGAGGTTACCAATACTGTAGTCGGCTTCAAGAAAAAGGCGCAATACACCGAGGAGGTAATCGGTGAGGAGCCGCTTGACCTGCCGCCTCAGCACTTTCCTACCGTTGCCTTGTGGTTCGACCTGCCACCAGAGGCTATTGCCCGGTTGGACAGGGAGCAGCTGGACCTTGCTGGCGGCCTACATGCTGCTGAGCATGCAGCTATCGCTATCCTTCCCCTGTTTGCCCTGTGTGACCGCAATGATATTGGTGGCCTATCTACACCCCTCCACCCCGATACCGGGAGGGCTCAGATATTTATTTATGACGCCTATCCCGGTGGCATCGGCATTGCTGAGAGGGGATTTGATTTGGTGGAGGAACTATGGCAGGCTACGGTAAAGGCGATTATAGAGTGCCCCTGTGAGGATGGTTGTCCCAGCTGCATCCAATCGCCAAAGTGCGGTAATAATAACGAACCCCTGAATAAAAAGGCAGCCCAGATACTGCTTGAAGGATTACTGGGGGGAATTTGAGGCTGTGTCAAAGCACTGAGGGTTAGAATAGTTGGTTGAGCTCCGTTCCGCGCCACCAATCTTTCAGACGCGTTGAGAAGCAGCTTTGTAGCTCTGTGAAGAGCGTTGACAGAAAACCAGCACCTATGTTATAAGTGAACGGTAGAGGATCCTTCAGGTGAAGAGCAAGTAGTATGCGTGCTTATATAGTCCGAAGGTTGTTGCTGGTAATACCCACCCTGTTTCTGGTCTCCCTTATAGTCTTCTTCGGGATGCGCCTCATTCCAGGCGATATAGTAGACATATTAGTAGAAATGTCGCGGGGGCTCGCTTCGGGGTCGGCGCCGCCAACCAGGGCTGAAGTTGCGCACTCGATGGGCTTGGATTTGCCAATTTATGTCCAGTACTGGCAGTGGATGGGGAATATTATTCTGCACGGCGACTTTGGGATGTCCTACTGGAAACACATCCCCGTGATTGATGACATACTAATTAGATTACCGGTGACCTTTGAGCTTGCCTTCCTGGCTTTAGTAGTAGCCCAAATAATAGCCTTGCCTATAGGTATATATTCAGCATTGCGGCAGGACACTTGGGGTGACTATATAGGCCGTAGTTTTGCCATACTCTGTATCGCTGTCCCCGGTTTCTGGCTGGGGACGCTGATAATAGTCTTCCCCTCGATATGGTGGGGCTACATGCCACCCATACGGCTTATCCATTTTACCGATGACCCGCTAGGCAATCTGCAAATGTTTATAATCCCGGCTATTGTTCTAGGCATGGCTATGGCGGGGGGAACCATGAGGATGACCCGCACCATGATGCTGGAGGTGCTGAGGCAGGATTATATCAGGACGGCCTGGGCAAAGGGACTCAGGGAGAGGGTTGTCATCTTGAGGCATGCCCTGAAGAATGCGCTAATCCCGGTAGTCACCATGATATCAATTTGGGTGCCGTTCCTGATTGGGGGCACGGTTATTATAGAGCAGATATTTTCCCTGCCCGGGATGGGCCGTCTGGTAATAGACTCTGCCTTAAGGAGAGACTACCCGTTAGTTAGCGGAGTAATGCTCGTTTTGGCAGTCATCCTGGTGTTTGTCAATCTAGTGGTTGACATAACCTATGCCCTTTTGGACCCCAGGGTTCATTATAAATAGAGGAAAAATAAAAAGAATGGGTAACAGAGTAACCGATAGCTCATCAGGGGGTGAAGCCGAGAGGAAGAAACACTCCGGGCTGGTTAATTTCTTCATAAGGCTGGTGAGGGAGAAGCCGCTGGGTACTATAGGTCTGGTGATAACCCTGCTCCTGCTGCTCACCGGTATTTTTGCCGACCTCCTTGCTCCTTATGGAATGAATGAAATGACAGGTGTCTTTAAAGTTCCACCGTCACCCGGGCACTGGCTGGGCACAGATAACCTGGGGCGTGACCTGCTCACTCGTGTCATCTACGGGGCGCGCGTCTCGGTGATTGTGGGTTTGGCTGCCTCTACTATTTGTTCGCTTGTCGCTGTAGTTATAGGTATGGTAAGCGGGTACATCGGGGGTAAATTTGACCTGGTGGTGCAGAGGTTTGTTGATGCCGTTTTCTGCTTTCCTTCGCTAATTCTTGTTTTGGTCCTAATATCTATCATGGGGCCGGGTCTGTGGAATCTAATCATTGTTATAGGGATAACGTGGGGTATTATCACTTCCAGGATAGCCAGAAGTGCTGTTATCGCTATTAGAGAGGATGTGTATATACAGGCGGCGGTGGCCATTGGCTGCCCCACCACCAGAATACTCACCCGACATATCCTGCCCAATATTATGGCTCCTGTAATCGTTCAATTTAGTGTAAACCTGCCGTCGATAATTCTAGCTGAGGCTTCCCTGAGCTTCCTCGGTTTTGGTATCCCCCCCCCGACTCCCAGCTGGGGAAGTATGCTTAGTTTAAGTGGGCGTGCCTATATGTTCCAGGCGCCGTGGATGGCTATATGGCCCGGCCTGGCCCTGGCTATCGTGGTATATGGTGTAAATATGTTTGGCGATGCGCTGAGAGACTTACTGGACCCGAGGTTGAGGGGTGGTGCCGGGCGCTATGGGGTGAGGGAGGCAGAAAAAGAAACCTCGGGAAGCAAGTGAGCCTGGAGCCCTAAAGGACTTGACAGAACAGTAAGAAAAGTTATAATGAAAATAGGCTATTAGTGATATGAAAATATCCTGCTTGTTGAAGGAGGTCTAAGAGATGTGAGAGTGAATATGGTCAATAAAAGGTGTTGCCTATTAAGAAACGAAAGGAGGTGATGAAGAAGTGAAAAAGAGAATCTTGTGGCTGGGGTTGAGCTTCTTGCTGGTGGCGGCTTTGGTGCTGTCCTCCTGTGGTGAGGCGGCTCCGGGTGAGCAGGAAGAGGAAGAAGAGGAAGAGGAAGAGGAAGAAGAGGAAGCGGGGCCGGTATATGGTGGGACGATTACCTGGCTTGCTAACTGGGTTCAAATCGAAGCAGAAACTGTCGGAATTAAATTTGACATGGCAGATCATGCTGCCACTCGCTGTTACCACGACGCCTATATTGAGAATCTGAGGGGAGGAGACATAGAGAAGTATGGGCCGAGAGGTACCGGTGAATGGGCATTTTTGGGGACCAACTATGTCCCTGACATGTACTGTGGGAACGGCTTGGCAGAAAGCTGGGAGCTGGGAGCTACTGAGCAAATCTTCCACATACGCCCGGGAGTTATGTGGACAGGCAATGAGACCATAGGTATGGAACCCAGGGAGTTTACCGCCTATGACGCCGAGTATTCTATTAATCGTTGGCTGGACAGCCCCACAGCGTTCGTAAAAGAGACATGGTATGAAGACGTAACTGCCCTGGATAAGTACACGCTGAAGATTACGCTGAAATATTACAATTCAGACGCGTTTTATTGGCAGAACATATTCTTTGGAATGCAGCCTGAGGAAGTGGTAGAGGCCGATGCTCATGATTGGAGGCACCAGACTGGCACCGGTCCATTCATCCTGACGGACTATGTTGAGGATTCTGCCCTGACCTATAAACGGAATCCCAATTACTGGGATACGACGGAAATTGATGGTGTGGAGTATGAAATACCGTTTATAGATACGCTTGTGTTCCCCATCATAACGGATGAATCTACCCAGGTAGCTGCCATACGGACGGCGGAGCTTGACTACGTTGGGCGGGTCTTCTATAAGTACAAGGACTCCTTAGAGGCTTCAAGTCCCGATTTGATAATGGGCAAGTATATTTTCGATAACGAGATAAAGATGCCTTTGAGGTGTGATAGGCCGCCTTTTGACAAGGTAGAGGTGCGCCGAGCTATGTGGCAGGCCACAGACCTGCAGACCATATGTGATGCCGTATACTCTGAGGGCGAACTATATTCCTACCCGACAAGTAGTGTCGGTGCTGCTTGGACTCCACCGGCAGAACGTTCTGCGATAGCCCAGAAGCTGTATGACTATGACCCGGATGAGGCAAGACAGATGCTGGCAAACGCCGGTTATCCCAACGGTTTTGATGTAGAGCTGTCATTACCGGCCGGACAAATCGAGTTCGAAGATATAGGGGCTATGATTGTAGATATGTGGGCTAAGGTTGGGGTTACGGTTACCCTGAATGTAGTGGAAACGGCCGCCCTCCACGCTGCTGTTGGTGATTACGATTATGGTGACGCTTATCTGAGTGGTTGGGGGGGGACTACCGGTGAATTTTCTCACTCGGGTCGAGTGACAGATAACGGTACTGCTAACAACGTTCGGCTCCACGACGCTTATATCGATGAGATGTGGCCGAAGGGAACGCAGACGCCGAATTACGAGGAGCGGCTTGCCATAGCCAAGGAACTGAACCTATATGTTCTTGAGCAGGCTCCTATGATAGGCTTCTGCTCACCAATCGGATTTCACATTTGGTGGCCGTGGCTGAAGAATTACTATGGTGAGCTTGATGCCGGGCATCTGAACCCTGTGCCGATGATAGCCCGTATGTGGGTTGATGAGGCCATGAAGGCAGAGATGGGATATTAAGTAGTAAAAGTCACCGTAGAATTAGTAACAGTACATAAGAAGAAGGGGTCGGGGGGTTAAATCCTCCGGCCCTTCTCTTTAACTAGAGGGTCTATTCGGGTTGAAGTCCCCTGGTTATCTCAATCAGATGATGGACAAATCCTGATTAGCATGAGGCCTCCCTGTCCTCAAGGTAGCTGATATTAAGGATTCTGCCATACCTCCACCTTCACCGTCATTTTGAAGGTGGGTTGAGAAATAGCTTTGTCAGGTTGTTGACAAAGAATCAGCACCCATGTTATAAGTGAATAGTAAAAGATCTTCCAGATGAAAGGCAACAGCAAGTAGTATGCGTGCTTACATAATTAGAAGGTTGTTACTAGTAATACCCACTGTGTTTATAGTCAGTTTAATCGTCTTCTTCCTGGTAAAAATCTTACCAGGCGACATAATAGACGCGATACAGCTACAAAGTTACGACACTGAACTCGATAGAGCTGCTCTGGAGAAAGAACTGGGACTAGATGCTCCAGTAATGGTGTTGTATGGACGCTGGCTAGGAGTTATTAGCGACAAAGACGCCAATTTCAGCGGTGTTTTTCAAGGCAACTTGGGGTACTCCTGGATGAAAAACATGTCCGTGGCCGAACTACTGGCAGAGAAATGGCCAGTAACCCTAGAACTTGGCATCATGGCTCTAATATTGAGCCAGCTAATAGCCTTACCCATAGGTATATATTCAGCGCTGCGGCAGGACACCTGGGGTGACTATGTAGGCCGCAGCTTTGCCATATTATGTATCTCCATCCCCGGCTTCTGGCTGGCGACGTTGGTAATAGTTATGCCCGCAATATGGTGGGGCTACATGCCGCCCATAATGCTTATTAAATTTACTGATGACGTAGCCGGTAACCTGAGAATGTTCATATTCCCGGCTCTCATTCTGGGTATGGCTTTGTCGGGAATAACCATGAGGATGACCCGTACCATGATGCTGGAGGTGTTGAGGCAGGATTACATCAGGACGGCCTGGGCAAAGGGGCTCGGAGAGAGGTTGGTCATCTTGAGGCATGCCCTGAAGAATGCGCTGATCCCGGTGGTCACCATAGTGGGACTTCAGATACCGATTATGATTGGGGGCACGGTTATTATAGAAGAGATATTTTGCCTGCCCGGGATGGGCCGCCTGATAATCAGTGCCGTCATCAATAGAGACGAACCGATAGTTAGGGGAATAGTGCTCATTTTGGCAGTCGGTCTGATGCTAATCAATATAGTGGTTGACCTGACCTATGGATTTTTGGACCCCAGGGTCCATTATAAATAGAAGGAAAATCAAAAGAATGGGTAACAGAGCAACCGATAGCTCATCAGGGGGAGTAGCCGAGAGGAAGAAACGCCACTTCCTAGTCAATTTCTTCGTAAGGCTGGTAAGGGAGAAGCCGCTGGGTACTTTCGGTCTAGTTGTAACCCTGCTCTTGCTTCTCACCGGCATTTTTGCTGACTTCCTGGCCCCCTATGGAATGAATGAAGCTCATAAAGCGAATTTGCTGGAGCCACCATCAGCCCAGTTCTGGTTGGGCACGGATAACCTGGGGCGAGACTTGCTCACCCGTGTCATCTTCGGGGCGCGCGTCTCGGTGATTGTAGGTTTAGGTGCTTCACTTCTGGCTACGGTTGGCTCTACAATTATAGGTATTCTGTGCGGGTACCTCGGCGGTAAATTTGACCTGATAGTGCAGAGGGCCGTTGATATGTGGATGTGCTTGCCTGGGCTAGTTATTTTTATAGTCATAATCTCTGGCATTGGGCCGGGTATGTGGCCAGTAATCATTGTTATAGGGTTAAGTTGGAGTCTCATCGGTTCCAGGATAGTAAGGAGCGCTGTTATCGGCGTTAAAGGGAATGTGTATATGCAGGCAGCGGTAGCCATTGGCTGCTCCACCACCAGAATAATTACCAGACACGTCCTGCCCAATATTATGGCGCCCACAATCATCCTGTTTACCACACGGGTGCCGGCGGCAATTATGACTGAGGCCAGCCTGAGCTTTCTCGGCTTTGGCATTCCCGCCCCGTTTCCGAGCTGGGGGGGTATGCTCAGTGGTGCTGGGCGCACCTATATGTACCGGGCGCCGTGGATAGCTATATGGCCTGGCCTTGCCCTGGCTATCGTGGTATATGGTGTAAATATGTTTGGTGATGCAATGAGGGACTTGCTGGACCCGAGGTTGAGGGGTGGTGCCGGGCGCTATGGGGTAAGGGCGAAAAAGAAGTTAGCATAAAAAAGTGAGCCCGGAGCTTCAAGGGACTTGACAGACCAGTTTTAAGAAAATATACTCAAGATACGCTGTCAATAGCAGGGTTGACAGAGCAGTAGGAAAAGCTATAATGAAAGTAAGCTGCCAGTAATGTGAAAAATAGCTTACTGGTTGAAGGAGGTCTAAAAGATGTGAGGGTAA
>Ga0265594_1000740_pt1 | contig 26503 bp, 24 predicted proteins | sample saktaG_11_FD_190147 | JGI IMG/M metagenome (GOLD analysis project Ga0265594, IMG submission 190147) | Saline water microbial communities from Sakinaw Lake, British Columbia, Canada - sak_2011_5_24_80m | ecosystem: Environmental > Aquatic > Non-marine Saline and Alkaline > Saline ... | reverse complement strand
CCGGCATGACGCGGCGGCTGTAAAAAGCCCTGACGCAGAGTGACTATATTAGATTCACCCGCTTGTAACCGGCCAGCCCGGCAGCAGGACAGTAGCGTGAATGTTACTGCTAATAAAAGCAGTAAAGAAATACTCTTCGCAACACTTCGTTGATTGGCATTTGATTTTTTCATGGATTATCCTTTGCATTGAATGATCTGTCCGGCAAGATTATTTTGCCGGGCTCGGAACGATTCAGAGAATAAGACAATAGATGTAATAAGTCAACTCTAACGTAGAGACCGCTTTGTCGCTGCACTGCTCGCAATTACCGGGGCGCAACTTATGTCGCGGCTGGGACTCAAGAAAATCAGTGGCGTCTTGTTCATGTTTCTGGTAAGGTAACCATGTTAATAGAGAATTGGTGGGGCAAGCCCCACCCTACATACTATCCACTAACGACGAAATACTATGCATAAAGGTTTTGTATATCTTGTTGGCGCCGGGCCGGGAAGGGCGGATTTGATTACCGTTCGTGGGGCCGAGGTGCTCAAGGCGGCTGATTGCGTGATTTACGATAAGCTGGCCAATCCGGCGCTGCTGCAATTTGTTAGTAAGGACGCTGAGATTATCTACGCGCCCAAGCGGATCGGCGAAGGCTCGTGCACGCAGGATGAAATTAATAAGGTGCTTGCAGAGAAAGCCCTGGCCGGCAAGACGGTCGTGCGATTAAAGGGCGGCGATCCGTGCATTTTCGGAAGGGTGGCGGAAGAACTTGCTGTCCTTATTGAGGTGGGCATCGATTTTGAAATCGTGCCGGGCGTAACTGCCGCCGTCGCGGTTTCTTCCTATACCGGCATTATGCTGACCGACAGAGAGTACAGCTCACAGGTAACTTTTGTGACCGGCCGGGAAGCGCCGGGCAAGCAGGACACTAATATCGACTGGGAGGTGTTAGCCAAATTCCCCGGCACCATCGTTTTTTACATGGGCATGGGCACGCTCGCAACAACCGCCAGGCGGCTGATCGAAAAGGGCGAGCCGGCGGACACGCCCACAGCGGTCATCGCCAACACCACTTTCCCGAACCAGCGAGTGGTCAGGGCGCCGCTCGATAGAATCAACGAGGTTTGTGAACAGCAGAAGATAAAGCCCCCTGCGATTGTGGTCATCGGCGCCGCGGCAGCCAGTGACACAAGGTTCGACTGGTTCACGAAAAGGCCGTTGTTTGGCAGGAGCATTGTCGTGACGCGGGATGTTGCCGGTAACGCCGACTTTGCAGCGAAGATCGTTCGGCGGGGCGGAAATCCGCTGGAGTTCGAGACGATACGAATTAAACCTTTAACGGACTCGAATGATTTTCTGCGAATTCTCGCGAAGATAGTGCAGTATGACTGGGTCATCTTTACCAGCGGCAACGGCGTGACTACGTTTTTTGATGCCCTGGAAAAGCTGGGCAAAGACGCCCGGGTTTTCGGTTCTGCGAAAATCGCCGCCATAGGAGGCAGTACCGCAGACAGGTTGAGCGAGTTTGGCATAAAAGCGGATTTTGTGCCGGGTATCTTTACGAGCCGGGAGCTTGGCAAACAGTTGGTCCGCTTTGTGAATTTGCGAAGCAAAAAGATATTGTTGCTGCGTTCCGAGCTTGCTTCGAACGAGCTTCTCGATATATTAGCCGGAGCCGGGGCTCAAGTTGACAACATCTCGGTTTATACCGCTATAGCGGCAAAGAGCGAATCCGCCTGGCTGGCCGAGGCAATCGGCGAGGGGGCAATCGATTGGCTGACGTTTGCAAGCCCTTCTTCGGTCGATGGATTTTTCGAACAAATCGACTCCGAGGCGGTAAATTCAGGTAAAGTCAAAGTTGCATCGATCGGGCCGGTGACGTCCGAACGGTTGAAAGAGCTTGGTATTACGGTGGACGTCACGGCTAAAGAACATACCCTCGACGGATTACTTGATGCCATAGAAGAAGCGGAAAAATGAATTTTGGATGGCAATAACTACGAATCCCGAATTATCGAATACGAGACAGGAGTTCTATAATGGGTTTTCCGAAAAAAAGAATGCGAAGGCTGCGGAGCAGTCCTTCGATGCGAAGGCTGGTGCGTCAGACGAGTGTGAGCGTGGATGACCTGGTCTATCCGTTATTTGTCCGCGATGGCGAAGGGATTAAGGAGCCGATCAAGTCGATGACGGGCTGCTATCACTTTTCGCCGGACACGATAGCCGCCGAGGCTGCCGAGGTGGCGTCGTTGGGGATACCGGCCGTGCTGCTTTTCGGCCTGCCGGGCATGAAAGATGAAATCGGTTCGGAAGCCTGGGTCGAGCAGGGCGTCGTCCAGCGGGCGATTCGCCAAATCAAGAAGGCGTCGCCGGAGCTGCTGGTCATTACCGATGTTTGCCTCTGCGAGTTCACCAGTCACGGCCACTGCGGCGTGATCAAGGACGGGAAGGTCGAGAACGATTCGACCTGTGAACTGCTGGCAAAGATAGCCCTGTCGCACGCCCAGGCCGGCGCCGATATTGTCGCCCCTTCGGATATGATGGATGGCCGGGTAAGGTACATTCGCGAGGCGCTGGAAGAGAACGGCTTCGAGAATGTTGCTATTATGTCTTACGCAGCGAAATACGCTTCTGCGTTTTACGGCCCGTTCAGAGACGCCGCCGAGTCGGCGCCTGCTTTTGGCGACCGAAGGACGTACCAGATGGATCCTCCCAACGCCGATGAGGCGATGGCCGAGATTGCTCTCGATATCGAGGAAGGCGCCGATATCGTTATGGTCAAACCGGCCCTTGCTTATCTCGATATCATCTGCAGGGCCAGGCAGCGTTTCGATTGCCCGATTGCCGCTTACAACGTCAGCGGCGAATATATGATGGTCAACGTTGCCGGCGCCCAGGGCCTTGTCGACAGGGAAGCGATAATGATGGAAGTGCTGACCGCTATTAAGCGTGCCGGGGCGGATATTGTCATCACATACTTCGCCAAAGAGTTGAGTAAACTGTTGTCATAAAATCCGGCGAGTTTCAACTCGTGACATTGCCCATGACCGAACTTAGAAAACCTACCGGACAAGCATCCGGGCAGGGCGGTTGAAATAAAAAGGGCTGTGAACAGCAAAGTGCCCACAGCCCGAATTGTATATTCCACAGATTTTACTGTATATTACGGACAATTCTCCATCCACTCGGACGTGAAGAATACAAGGTCATCCAAGTCGATTACTCCGTCGCCGTCATAATCTTTGCATATCGAGCAGGCAGTATCCGGAATGATATAGTAATCTTCCGTTTCACCAATCAGGTATTTTTCCTGGGGTCCGGAGCCGGCATTGCCTACTACACCAGGATTACTGCCGGTCTTCCATGGCTGCTCTGAAAGAGTGATTCTTATCCAGATATGTTCTATATCATCGGGATGCCAGGGCAGGAACGCCGGTGAAGTGATTGTATTTAGCCCTATCGGCAGGTTGTACAGGAATTGGTTCTGCACTGCCCACTCTGGTGCCGGGCCTTCGGAACAATCGACAACATCGTCCCAGTCACCATCACGGTTCCAGTCGATCCAGATATTGACCCAGAGGTCGACGTTCGGATCGACAACAGTGACCTTATAATCAAGTGTAGTCCAGCAACAATTTGGCAAACTCAGCGTGTTCTTAAGGCTAATGGCATCATCACCGTTATCGCGGTTCGCAGTAGTACCCGGACTGGTTATGATATTGTTAGTGGGGTCCTCATCGGGACCGGTGTCGGCTTCTGTTTCCCTGGTAATTGATGTACCAAGATATGCCACCACCTCGTTGTTCAAATGGACTGGCCCGTAAGGTCCCGTCCCGCTGCCGTCATTATAAACGGTCGGGAAATGGGCCTGGATTGAGTATGGAAGCCCGGTGTGGCCGGAGGGATATGCGTTCATAGATCTATTGTTGTTATTTGTGCTGTCGGGGGCGTCACCAAGGTCTGTTTTTCCAGGAAGTACAATTCCCGAGCAGCTAATAGTGATGAAACCTTCACCGTTCTCGGAGCCGTAGCCTCCAACCTCGATAAGATACTGGTTCCCTTCGACTGCAGCAAAGGTGACCGCTGACTGATAACCTCCGCCGGCGTCATCGTTGCATTCGATCAGGTCACCTGACGTTGGGTAGCATTCGCATCCGTCATAGACGGCGAGCATCGTATCGAAACTGCTGCCGGCAAGGCTGACCGTGACATTGCCCGTGCACGAGGCGGTATAGCAGTACCAGACATTCGGACTGGTCAAGCAGAGACCCGATCCGTCGAATGTCGCATCGGTCGTGTCGAACGGCATGTCCTTTACATCGCCAATTGCCTTTGCGTTCTCGCAGTCGTCCTTGGACGACGGAGGAGGCCCAACTCCCTCACAACTTATGTTCAGTATACCCGAACCGGTTTCGGAGTTATAACCTCCGACCTCGATCATGTACTGATTGCCTGCGATTGCATCAAAAACGACCTGTGACTGACGAGTACCGCCGAAGTCATCATTGCACTGGATCATATCATCATAATCAAAGTCAGGTTGACATGTGTTATAGGCGGCGAGCATCGTATCGAAGCTGCTGCCGGCCAGGCTGACAGTTGCCTCACCCGTGCATGAAGCTGTATAGCAGTACCAGATATTTGGACTGTACATGCAGTAGTGTGGGCCGTCCTGGGTTGCACTCGTCGTGTCGAACGGCAGATCCGTTACCTCACCGACCGGTTTTGGGTGAGCCCTACTGTCGTTGGACCCTGAAGGGGGCGGTGTGCTCTCGGAACTGATATTTAATACTCCCTCACCAACTTCGTCGGAATTGTAACCCATAACCTCGAAAAGATAGTGGTGGCCGGCTGTCGCCTGAAAGGTGATCTGAGACTGAAGAAAACCGCCGAAGTCGTCATTTCGTTCGATGATATCACCAGATTCCGGGTAACAATCACCGGTGTCATAGACGACCAGTGCGGTGTCAAACTCGCTGCCAATGAGGCTGACAGTTACATCACCAGTGCCGCCTGCTGTATAAAGATACCAGAGATTTGGGCTGTTAAAGAAGAGACCCGGGCCGTCGAACGTCGCACAGATGGTGCTAAACGGCAGATCTGTTACGTTGCCGATCTGTTTTGCTTTATCACAATTGTCGTTGGTTGGCCCGGTCATTAACGCATCGCAACTGATACTCAGAACACCGTTCCCCTTTACTGAAGGATTGAATCCTCCGATTTCGATAAGGTACTGACTGCCGACCGTTACGGCAATAGTAACTTCTGATTGCTGGCCGCTCGAATCGTCATTCTTTTTGATCAGGGCAGCCAGGCTGGGATAACAACCACAACCTTTATAGACAGCAAGCTTCGTATCGAAGCTGCTGCCGGCCAGACTGATAGTCGCACAACCAGTGCAGGTAGCAGTGTAACAGTACCATACGTTTGGACTGTTAATGTAATGTCCGGGGCCGTCAAATGTTGCTTCTGTAGTGTTGAACGCCATGTTTATTACGTTACTGACCGCTTTTGCGTTGTTGCAGTTGTTATTAGACGGAGCAGCGCCGGATGCGACGTTTACGGCACCCAGCACTAATACCAATCCGCAAACCAATACTAAATTTGATCTTAACCATTTCATAATTTAAGCCTCCAAAAACAATAACTGGTTTTCAATTTTGAAACGTTCCTTCCGGACATTCCATATATTATTAAGGAGCAACAACTACACAATGAGAGAAAAAACGCGTCCTTGCCACTCCTCACTAATAGATACAGTGCCAGTATCGGCAGAAAAGTAACACATTATTACAGCAAAAACAAGAAAAAATTGGAGTATGGCGTTTTTTTTTGCCCTGTTTGAGGGCATACACCGAAACCTGCTTTTTCTCTGCGTATAGAACAAATCTGCTTCGTCGGATGTGCTTTTTGGCACTATTTTTTGTAGGCCTCTTTCGGATCGTAGACCTTCTCTTCGATAAACTCCAACTCTTTATCGAATTTCTGCTTCAATGCCCGGTAAAAACAGGATTGATAACCCACGTGGCACTGGCCGGCATCGACGGATACCTTGAGAATCAGGCAGTCCTGGTCGCAGTCGACAAGTATTTGCTCCACTTTCTGGCGGTGGCCGCTCTGTTCGCCTTTTTTCCACAATTTTTGGCGTGATCTGCTGAAATATGTGGCGTATCCTGATTGTATTGTAACATCGAGCGACTGACGATTCATATAAGCGACCATGAGCACCTGGTGAGTCCGGGCGTCCTGTGCAATGGCGGGTATAAGGCCGTTTTCATCGAATTGCGGGGCAAATTCCAAATTTTCTTCGAGGTTCTGTTTTGTACTCAACTGACCGATTCCTTAAGTTGGGGTTTTAATTTAGGTTTTCCCATAAACGAGAGTTCTTTTCAAGCATCCGTAGGGGCCACCCCGCGTGGTGGCCCTGGGCAGGCACGCGGGCCTGCCCCTACAGCCACAGGTAGAATATCAAGTCCATCGAAAAATTCAAGCTTCCCGGCTATCCAAATCCCAAAAGTTGCTGGAGCTAATGTTTCTTGCATACTCCCGGCAGGGGGGGAATTGGCTTTGTTTGGCTTTGAATTGGCTTTGTTTTTTCGCAGCCTCCGACCATTAAAATCTCCATAAACTATTGCCTGCAATGACTTAGCGTTATTTTGACCCTTTATAAATTGGCTTTGTTTTTTCAATTCGGGTTTTCAACCCCCAGATAAAGATAAATCTGGGGGCTAAATAAGATTGGGTTTGTTTGGCTTTGAATTGGCTTTGTTTTTTCGCCGCCCCAAGCCGCTTAAATCTCCATATTTCCCTTTCATATAGATACTTACGCTCATTATGCCCTTTCGCAAATTGGCTTTGTTTTTTCAAATTAACCACAAATAAACCCCAATAAACACCGGATTTACTCTCATTTTTGCCTTTTTCTTCTATATTTCTCAATTCTACATTCCAAATTCTCAATTCAAGACATACCACATACGAAATACGAATTCGTTAAGTATTATACGAAATTATAAATCAAAAGTTTAGTAAATTCCCCCAAAATCTCCGTGACTCGGCGTTCGTTGTGCGTATTGCGTACTGCGTATTGCGTATTGCGTATTGCGTGCTATGGATAATCAATGCCGTAAACTACATAACTCAAATTTTCAAGGGAAATTAAGTCAAATGTCTGGCCAGCAACGGTCCCCTCAACCATAACAATTCTTGTGTTTTTGCCTGATTTCGGACAATTCTACAAACCAGTTATGTATAGGTTGCTTTTTCTGGGTGTGGCGTAGTTTTGCAGCAGAACGTCATGTTTTTATTGACAATCCCACTTCGGTTGTATAGATTTCCCGTAGCGGTTAGGTCAGTTACAATTATACTTCAGGAAAAGGAATAGGCAAATGGCAAAAAAGGCAACTCCGCCATCAATAGAAAAGACGGCATTTGACTGCCCCCATTGCGGAGCGTTTACGACTCAATACTGGTTCGTGTTGTATGCAAGAAAACTGGATGATGAGCGATCCTTACCTTTTATCCCGGACGAAAAATGGTTTCAGTCGTTAGATAAGGAACAGGTACGAGGGGAAAAACAAATTCCGAGCGAAGCGGAAATCATGTCCGACTGGTACAACGAAATGAATACTGGCCTTGTCTTTCTTGAAAAGAAGAGCGATTCTTACCCAGACTTCGACATTAATAACCTTTACATTAGCAAATGCTACCACTGTAAGAAAATAACTGTTTGGATCCATGACAATATAGTTTTTCCACCTGAGAGACATGGTGTGCAGCCGAACCAAGATTTACCTGACGACATTATTAAAGATTTTGAAGAAGCTCGTAGTATCGTTGGCCTATCGCCGAGAGGTGCTGCTGCGTTGCTCAGATTATGTATTCAAAAGCTCTGCAAGCATCTCGGCGAAAAAGGCAAGAATATTAACGATGATATAGCAAGCCTTGTCTCAAAGGGATTGGATCCTCGTATTCAAAAACCTTTGGATATTGTTCGTGTTATTGGCGGTGAGGCAGTCCACCCAGGTGTGATCGACCTCAATGATAACAGGAACATTGCTATTAAGTTATTTGGTCTTATAAATGCCATAGCGGATCAAATGATAACCCACCCAAAGACCGTAGAAGAGTTGTATGGAAAGCTTCCTAAGACAAAAAAGAAAGCAATCGAGAAACGAGATGAAAAAGATAAAAGATGATCGTAAAACATTATTTTCTTAGGAAAGCAAATGAGAATTGTTGCGATTATAGCTAATATAATGACGGAGAGAGAATTTGGTTGGCTTGTGGTTGGCCTGTTTTTAGGAATAATGATCGCAATAGTTGCCAACCACGATAAATTTAAGGATGAAAATTGAAAGGGACGAAAAATGGTGTACGTGACCCTATTTTGAGGTGCGTGACAAAGGATTGGAAAGTATTCTTAGGGGACCATTATGGCAGCGAAAAGCATGAAGAAACAGGTCTATGAAATATTAACTAATCAAATATCAGTTGACCAAGAACAATGGCAAAGGGCAAAGGAAGATAAGAAGCGTATAGATGTACTCAACTGGGATGCTCTGTTTGACAAAATCCTTAAAAATCTTTTGGTGAGAACTTTTTCTCAACCAGAGCAGGATAAAGATATAAAAGAACTGTTTGATATCCAAGGTGGACCTTTGTCGAGCCTTTCAAATAAGGCAAAATTGGCATACGCTCTTGGCCTTATCGATAAAACAACTTGTGATGACCTGAAGATAGCACACAAAATCCGAAATAAATTTGCTCATGGATTGGAAATTGATTTTACCGACTCCGAAGTGGTTAAACTTGTGAACGGTTGGCGCAAAAACAAAAAGACAAAGGCTACAGAAGAGACCTCCCACAAAGTTTATCTCGATGCCATGGCTGGATGTTTTTCAAATGTTAAAATAGCATTAAAACGAGAGCTTGACAAGCTGGAGGCAGAAATTGAGAAGGCAAAGAAAAAAGGAGAGACACCTAAATAGAAGTGGTATCTACAAACAACGAAAAAACCATATGGAAAGTCCATGCTGTGATGAACAGAAGAATATTGTTGACCACCAATAGATGACAAACAATCGACTGACCACTTGCACTCCCGCCACCATACTACGCTGGTATGGCCAGCAACAGTCCGAGTAACGTGCCCAGTGCGTAACTTGACTGTTTTTAGGCACATTAAATGGGTTGTAAACGGATTAAACCGTTGGAGTTACCCAAAACAGTAAAAAGGGTTTTGAAAACCGTTGTATGGGTAAACACCTGTACCGCGGCTGCAACTCTCCACTATAGGTAGAGCGTCAAACAATTCGCCACCAACATGCCCAGTGTTACCGAGAATGCCACCAGCGTCCGACTGACTGGTCATGTATTTTTGCGGAAAATCCGGATTCACCCCATGAGATAACGGCTTTACCTATCTCACGGGGTAAACTGTCATTCTTTGTATCTTGCCAGCGGGGGCTTTAGCGGTTATAGTGTCGTGGGCATCTTGCCCGCGATTCGAGGGCGCTCGCGCCCTCGATACGTAAGATGCCTTTGACACAATTTTTTAAGGCAACGACTTTAATGCCGAAAGCAAGAGTCAGGAAAAGTAAATACGGCGTGTCGAGGGCGTCCCGCCCTCGGGCGCGGGCTGGAAGCCCGCGACACAATCGTAAATACATTTCATATCTTCTACGATTTATCGTAGCCGCCGCGGCGTTATATCTGGCGTTCAGGGGGGAAAATTTCACTGAGGTAGTTGATATCCTGCTGGGATTGAATTTGTGGATTTTCGCCGTCGCGATTGGTTTCTATGTTATCGCGCAGTTGATTTTCGTTGCGAGGTGGTCACTATTATTGAAGGTCCAGTCTATTAAGATTGGTTTCTGGCCGGCCGTCAGGCTGCATTTTCTGGGCCTGTTTTATAATAACTGTCTACCCGGTGCCATTGGAGGCGATCTTCCCCGAGCGTGGTATGTTACCAAGCATACGGATAAAAAGCTGGAAGCGGCACTATCGGTGTTCGTCGATAGAGTTATTGGACTAATTGGTATGCTGATTATGGCTTTCGGCTGCTATTGGTTTATTCCCGAAGAAAGCCGGGAAGGGGGATTTAACTTTTCATTTGAACTTAACTTCTTCCAGCGTCTGGCCGAATATAAAACAGTTTTCATCTGGCTTGGAGCAGCTATTGCGGTCATTATCGTCCTTCTGGTATCGAACTCCAGGGGACGAAATTTGCTGAGACGAGGTTTTAATATAATCCGCCGGCATGGAATGTCGATACTGAGCAAGGTGCGGCAGTCGATTCGTATATATTGTCATAAATGGCCGGCGATTATAGGTGCGTTGCTGCTTACTTTTTGCTGCCAGAGCCTGACTGTAGTGGCGATGTGGCTGATTGGCAGAGAAATCGGCATAGATGTGCCGGCAAAATATTACTTTATTTTCTTCCCTGTTTCGTGGCTGCTGGGAGCTGTGCCGATAAGTGTGGGGGGGTTGGGAATCATGGAAGGATGGCTGAAAATGATGTTTATGCGGGTCGGCACAATGTCAGGCAAAAATGCGCTGGCTTTGGCATTATGCCAGAGGCTCGTTATGCTTATAGCATCTTTGCCGGGAGCGGTCATACATTTGATGGGCGGGCATTTGCCGAAAGACTTTTTTATTGACTCCGGCAAGCCGGTAGAGTAATCTATGGCGCTCTGGGTGTGGTTTTATGAGCGGCGAAAAGTTGAAGGAAGATTCATAAGTTAGTGCCTGAAAAGGCGTTGGTGTTAAGAATATGAGCGTTACAAGACGCTTCAAAGGCTATTTTCTGCATGGATTAGCGGTTTTGTTGCCGAGCATCCTGACGATTTGGTTATTCGTCTGGGGCTATACGTTCATCCAGACAAAAATAAGCGGCCACATAAATCGAGGCCTGGTCCATATCATCGCCCTGGTTGCCAACGAACGTGTAGAGGTCTCCGAGAAGGAGGTCAAAGCGTATCTTTTAATCACCAAGCCTGAATTGAGCGATAACGAAGATGAATTGCAGATTCATCTGCGAAGACCCGAAGTATGGCGTGATGCCCGCATCGGACAACTCAAAAAGACGCTTGCAAAGACATGGATCGATGGCCCCGGTTCAATCACGGGCTTTATTGTCGCAGTCGTCGGAGTCTGCATACTCGGTGCGCTGCTGGCAAGCTACGTGGGGAAAAGCTTTTGGCGAACGATTGAAAAGTTTATAATGAACACGCCCTTTCTCAGGAATGTATTTCCCTATGTGAAGCAGGTGACCGATTTTTTACTTACGAATGAGGAGCAAAAAAAGCTGTTTTCAAGAGTTGTTGCCGTCGAGTATCCGCGAAAAGGTATATGGTCGGTAGGTTTTGTTACTGGTTCCGGGCTTGAGGAAGTAGTAAACAGTGTTAAAAAGGAATTTCTTACTGTTCTTATCCCTACTTCGCCGACCCCGTTTACGGGATTTGTGATAACGATTCAGAAAAAGCAGACTATAGATTTGGATATGACAATAGAAGAAGCGTTGAGATTTATCGTCAGCGGCGGTGTTATAACCCCTGGTAGCGAGCATGTGGCGGCGGCTTTGCCGAGGAACAGTTCGGAAGAGAAACAATAAGAGCAGGTTTTATAGAAACCCAAGAAAAATATTTAAGGAGAATTATATTGCTTATTACAATCAGCGGTAAACATATCGAAATAACAGAATCTATCAAAAAGCATGCGGAGGATAAGGCATCCAAGCTTCCCAAGTACTATAACAGCATCAATCAGATTGAAGTTATTATAGATGGCAGCCAGGGCAGTGGGATGAGCGTGGAAATTATTGCCAGAGCCGAGCACAGCAAGGTTTTTGTTGGCACCGAAACCGGTGAAGATGTATACCGGTGCATTGATATGGCTGTCCATAAGCTTGAACGGCAGCTCAGGAGGGCAAAGAGCAAAAAACGAGACAAAAAGCACATAAGTAGTCCAGAGTTTCCGGAGTTAACGTAGGTGATATTTTGTGATACGCGGCTATATCCTTCTTGATTTGGCCGGTAAGACGGTTAAGGATGACTTAAGGTAGATAAGATGAAATTTAGAGATTTTGTTTGTTTTGAGGCAACAATAACAGAATTTCAGGCCTCCGACCGTGACGGTGCGATAGTGGAGCTTGTTTCGTCGCTTGATAAAGCCGGCAGGCTCGGCAACGGCAAATGCCAAGAGATTGCCAAGGAGGTAATAAAGAGAGAAAAGGAAGCCAGCACCGGGCTGGGCAAAGGCGTTGCCGTGCCTCACGTAAAACATAAAGCTGTTAAGGACGTAATTGCTGCAATCGGGCAGAGCAGTACCGGGATTAATTTTTTTGCTCTCGACAAACAGCCGGTTTATTCGGTAATCCTTTTAATCAGCCCTGCGGACGAGCCTGACAAACATTTACAAGCGATGGAGAGTATTTTCAAGCATTTGCAACAGGAGCGGTTCCGCAAATTTCTCAGGCAGTGCCGTACTACTAAGCAGCTTGAAGACCTTCTCATTGAAGCCGATGAAGATCCGTCTTTGTAATAATGTAGTTTGGTTTGTATAAGATGGACAAACGGAATCGTGAAGATGCAGGCAGAAGAAGATACATTAGAAAACATAGTGTACGATGTTGAACTTGAGATAAAAAACACCGAAGGACTTCACATGCGCCCTGCGATGAAGTTTGTAGATATCGCAAACCGGTTTGATAGTGAGATTAACGTTAGCAATGGCGAAACTAATGTTGACGGTAAGAGTATAATGCAGATAAGCATGCTTGCTGCCACTTGCGGGACGAAATTGAAAGTCAGAGCTAAGGGTCCGGATGCCCGACAAGCAATTAATGCTTTGAAAGAGTTAGTGGAAGAGAAACATTTCGATGAGCCGACACCAAAAAAATAGCGAACAGCAGGTATAAGCGAAATACGAGAAGCTCACTATGGAAATCAAAAAGGGCATAGCTGTTTCGCCAGGCATTTCTATTGCCGAGTCGCTGATTATTGACTCGGAAGATTATCGCATTCCCCGCCGGCCGATTAAGCCTTCTCAGCGTATGCTTGAGATTCAGCGCACGAGAAATGCGTTCAAGGATGCGATTGCCGAATTGAGTAAGTTTGAGTCTGCCCATGTCCAGAGCGAAGGCGGCAAGATAAAAGACATTTTTGCCGTACATTTGCGTTTCCTGCACGACAGAAGCCTGCGAAGAAAGGTGACGGATTTGATCCATTCCGACCTGGTGACAGCGGAATACGCCGTATCTACCGTTCTTCGAGAAATTGCCTCGCATTTCGCCAAGGTCAGGGACGCTTATATCAGCGAACGGGCGGCGGATATTTACGATATTGAAAGGCGTCTGCTTAGACAATTGCTCGGCAAAAAACGCGAGAATGTCGGACATTTGACCAAAGAGGTTGTGGTAGTCACACGGGAATTGAGTCCTACTCAGACCGCCGGCTTCGACAGAAAATTCGTCAAGGGCATCGCCAGCGATGCGGGCGGCCGAACCAGTCATGCCGCTATTGTCGCCCGATCTTTGGGAATACCGGCGGTGGTGGCCCTGGAAGACCTTACGGAATACATTAGCGTCGGCGACACCGTCATTGTTGACGGCAATCGCGGCATCGTCATCGTCAATCCGGACCAGCAGACGATTCGGCAGTACGAGGAGTATTCGAAGGAATTTACGGATCTCGGGCACAGGCTTGATGCGATAAGACAAAAGCCCGCTGTGACCCGCGATGGTATTGAAATCACGCTGCTCGGTAATATTGAGTTTCCGAATGAGGCTGAAGTCGTTCTGGAAAAGGGAGGTGCCGGCATAGGTCTGTACCGAACCGAGTTTCTGTATCTTAATACCGATAGCGAGCCTACCGAACAGGACCATTATGAGGCTTATGCCAAGACGGTTCGGGTCTTCGCCGACAAGCCTGTCGTCATTAGAACGCTGGACCTTGGCGCCGACAAATATACCCAAAGCAAGCGGTTTGCTCCTGAGCCCAACCCGTTTTTGGGGCTGAGGTCCATCAGATTCTGCCTGCAGAACCTTACGTTGTTCAAGAAGCAGTTGCGTGCTATTTTGCGAGCCTCGGTTCTCGGCCAGGTCAAGATTATGTTCCCGCTTATCACGAATCGCCAGGAGCTTATGCAGGCGAAGATGATTTTGCACGATGTTATGGAAGACCTCGATGAAGAATCCATACCGTACAACAGGGACATTCCGGTCGGCATCATGATTGAAACGCCGTCGGCGGCTTTGACAGCTTATTCACTCGCCACCGACGTTGACTTCTTCAGTATCGGAACGAACGACCTTACTCAATATACCCTCGCCGTTGACAGGGGCAACGAATTAGTCTCTATGTTGTATTCGACGGTGGATCCGGCCGTGCTGCGACTCATCAGGAACGTCATTCAGGATGCGCACAAAGCACAAGTCGACCTGAGCGTGTGCGGCGAGATGGCTTCTGAGCCGGAGTATATCATGCTGCTGATGGGGCTCGGCGTCAGAACGATTTCAATTGCATCGCCGATGATTCCGGAGATAAAGCAGATTATTCGCTCGGTCACGATGGAATACTGCAACAAAGTAGCAAGAAAAGTCCTCGGCATGGACTCCGAAAGGCAGATTTCAGCCTACCTCCGCAACGCAGCAAGAAAAATCCTCCCCGAAGCATTCTAATCCGTCCCTCGTGAAGCGGATAGCGTTTAAGTATTTCCTGCACTTTTACCTCCTTCGACTCAGCTCAGGACAGGTTTTAATTTTTCACTTTTTCCTTGTTTTCTCCAGTATTCCTTCATCCTGAGCGAAGACGAAGGATTTTTAACTTTTTTTCCAAAATTATAGGTAACATTTGACCTTGAGAAACGCTGTAAGAAATAGAAGGGCCGGATAGGCAAAAAAAAATCCGGAATTCAGGATTTCTGATTGAAAATCCTGATCGAGCAGTGTAGATTTGTAATCGGCAAGCAATGAAGCGGGACATCCTGAATCTGTGGTCGTTAGTAATGGCTTTGAAACAATACGGCAGCCGTACTCAATTATTCGTGAGTTTGGGACGCATATATCGGTTGGAAATAAGTATGGTATCCCCGGAATTCGCGAACGTAGGTTTTTTTGGGACTTGCGGGGTTGACACATGGCCAGATTGCATGAGTTTAAACGTGTCATCGGCGTGACACAAGTTCTGTACTTGATTGGCCGTTGGCTAAAACGCCGGGGAATCAGATATACTGCGCTTGCAGTACTTATCTGTGGAAGTGCTATAATCGTTGATATAGCTGGTACCGGTACTGGCGTTCTTGAGGAGGGCCTCGGATGGGAGCAGAAGATAAGCATGGCGATAATACCTGGTGCAGTTGCGCTCTTCACGCTCGGCCTTGGCAGTTTCCTCACGTGCATATGTAGTCTATTCAGCTCTGAGCGTATCCTCATCGCCGATGCCAACAGTATGAACCTGATGGAGGACCGCAAGAAGGCCGATATGGGATGGCATCTGGATGTGCTCTGGGACAGGGTCTTCAAATATGAAGCAAAAAAACAGAATGATTGGAGAAGAGATGCAGAGGCCACAGAGGTTGGTTACAATCTTGGAGAGTCGACCAGAGATCTGGGCTGCTGGCGCAGGGAGCAATTTGGCTCATTTGGGGACAAGGAGGATGATTCTGCTGACTGTCCAGCTTACTCGGAGACTGTTCGCGAGACAACTCTAATGACTAGAGATGAGTTCCTCGCTGCCGCTCATTGGGCTTTGGCCAGGTCATCGCCACAGAAGTATGAGGAGCATGTGACTGGCTGCAATTTCTCCCTCATCGAGGATTGGTACGATGGCGCATTTTTCACCAGCGACGACCGCAAACTGCAGGATCAGTTCTCCGCCCACAAGGCAATCCGTGGCATTCGGCAGTTTATGGGCATACCGTGGTCTGTCAAGGTAATAGAGACCCTGTTCGGCCACCCCCCTCCTTTGTGGCATTTTCTGACTATGAAGAAGATTGGGACGAGCGTTGGAACTCTCATTAGCAAGATGAACAGAGAGTATTGTGGCTTCGGCCAGCCGTATTTCTTCGATGCACAGGACTTCTTATGGGACGGACAATGGTTTGCGGCTGTAGCATTGAAGACCTTTGGCGACAGAGGCGAGGATGTAATTGAGGACGTACTGAAGTGTCGACGGAAGATGTTTAGGACAATATTCTCACATGACAGGCAGACGGCATATGAGCACATTTACCGCATGTTTGGGCAAGACTACGTAAATGCGATGAACCTGCGCCTGGACTATGACATTGAATATGCTGCTGGCATGCTTGATAGCACTCCGAGCCATGATGTCCGGGAACTTTCGGAGGTAATGCTGCGAGAAGTCTTTCCAGAAAAAACCGTCGTGGTCAAAGTTCAACGAGCCCGACTAATGTTGTGTAAGGCGGATGATTTCTTGACCACGTATCTTCCCAACGTGTTCGCGAATCCTTCAGCACTGCGAGTTGCCAGGGTGGGATTCTTCGTCAACCAGCACGGGATACAAGAAAAAATCGCGACGGATCCTACCGCCGCCACGTCTCTTTTCCAGGAGGCGATTATAGCATCTGACAGACGCTATGTGAGTAGGGTATGCCTGCTCCGACAGCATTATGAGCTGACCAGATTGCAGCTTCTCTCATATGTCGGGATGGTCGACGATCTGGCCCAGTACGAACTCATCTCAGAACCTGAAAGTAGCAGTAGGCAAACAGAAGTTCATCATTCGCGCGAAGTATCGAGGAATACATCTGTTTTGGGAGTCGTTGTACAAAATGCCTTATTGTATTTTCACAAACGAACAAACGCAGTGAAGGGGAGCAAAGATGGCAGAAGAGAATCAGAACAATAACCTATTAACTAAAGGCCAGGCGGAGAACGTCCCAGTAAGACATTCCGTGGATGAGACAATGCCAGAGCATGAAGAGGCTAGCAGTAAGAAAACATGGTTTGTCGCTGTGGCATTGGCAATATTACTTGTGTCACTAGTTGTTCCTGTTGTCGTGTGGGGCATTCTGCAGCTCCGGACGAATCCGGATTTCTCATGGACTTCAATTATGGCTGTCCCAGTATATGCCACTGGCACGGCTGCAGTTCTCTTCACGATTGCTTTTCTTATGCAAAAAAGATATGGGAGACCACATAAAGTGTATCTGGCTTATTGGCTCGGTCTGGTCTTACTGCTGTTGGACGCTATGTGGGCTTGGCTAATAATCAGAAGCATGCAGCGATCGGCTGACTTCACCTGGGATTGTCCAAAGGCTGTGGCTGTATACGTCTCTGCAGGAATCGTAGGGCTCCTAGTTATGGCGTTTACCGCTTGGATGCGCCATTCAATCCGTCTCTGGAAGTTGGAACGGAAAAAGCGAGGTAAGAAGAAGACGAGGTTCAATCCGAAACCTTTGACTTATGCTCTTTGTGTGGTGCTGTTAGGCGTAATAGCATGGTTGACTTGGATTGCTCTTGAAAGAATGGAAGCTCGTGCAGAAGCAAAGGCTCTTGAAAGAATGCAGGCTCTTAAAGAAACGGCGGCTTTTGAAAGAATGCAGCCTTTGGAACAAACGCAGGCTCTTGAAAAGATACAGGAAGACTCTAAGTTCCGTTGGGATTGCCCTCAAGTCATTGCCCTCTATTTTGGTGTGGGGATTACCGTTTTCACAATTATTGCATTCATTGCCCTGATGCGGCGAGCAACTACACGCTGGGAAATGGAGATAAGACTAGACAAGGAGCACGAAAGCTGGCTGGTCGTCTTCAATTGGACAAAAAAGATCTTGCACATTCCAACCATCATTTGTTCCGTTCCAGCCGCCCTTATTGTATGGCGCCTCCCACCGGATTCGCCACACATACAAGTCGTCGGAGCGACATGGTTCTGTGTGTGGCTCTTTTGTCATACGATCGAAGACTATGATTTCAGTTTTGCCGTTACGCTTGCGATAGCTGTTAGTATTGTTCTTTTTCTTGTTTTGACTGTTTTTGGACACGTACTCGGCACCATAGCTGACTGCGCAAGACTCATCTCGATCTTTGCCAGTCCCGCACTCTATCTCGGCATTGGGATCGCCTATATGATTTCTATTGTGATCTCATATATTCGGGGATTGTTCTATTACGTTGCGATCACGCCAAATCAGATGATCATTCAGTCAAAAATTGGCGAGGACGGCGAAACGATCCAGAGGCGGAAATATGATGCAAAAGTAGAGGCTAGTACGGACGTTATTGAATGGCTTGTGTACAATGTTGGTAGCCTCAAGATTTGGTTTCATGAGGGTGGCAGGGAGCCAATGTCATTCTATGTCAGTGGGATCAGGAAAAAGTCTGCTTGGTTGCTCGACGTTCTTGAGGTTACTTCCGTTGAAGCAGCTATTTAAGTTACTCAGAGCTTGTCCGCAGGTTGTGTGCATTGATTGCGATTTGTCTATAATATGTCTCTCGCAAATGTCCTTTCGGGAAATCTGGGGACATCTCACCTATTTCTCCCTCTCATTGAAGGGAATTAAATTCGTACATTACATTTTTTGATGAGTTTTGCTTGATAATGACAGGTTTTGATCGAGGACAGCGGGTGGGCTGAATTGCTGCGGAGCTTTAGGGACGCAGAGATTGGATTGAATTAAGTATAGCGGCCCCGGAAATACCCGCGGTTGTCTTTTTTTATTGCATTACCCACTTACCATCTTCTTGCAGCACATACGTCCCGCTTGGCGAATTGGCTTTGCTGCCGCCGGTGACAGTAATCGAGGCGAAGCCGTTAGCGTTCACTGTGGTAATAGTATAATCGCCGGGACTGAAATAGATACCTTCGCAACCGGCAGCGCTAATACCCAACGCCGACTGTGTTGCTGCAATACCAAGGTTGGTGCCGGCAAGTGCTTGAGCCTTTTTAACGCTCTTCTCGGCAGCATAAGCACGAACAGCGTTGCGGATTGTACCTGCTGTGACAGTGGCCTCCATCCACTTAGCCTTATCGATACTGCCAGGTAGCCTTGCCGGTTCAGTTGATTGTGTTAGTTTCTCTTCAGCTTTAACTTCGGCCGGTGGTGGCGATTCGGCTTCTTTTTTCTTACACCCGACAGCAATAAACATTAACACCAGGACTATGCAGAATAATCTTATCCGTTTCATTTCCTGTCTTCCTTTCAAAGAATTGCCATTGTTCCAAATCAAATTATCTTCCCATTCTAACGATAGCCCGCTCATATACAACAGGTAAGATCGGCTAAGGCTCATAAGACAAAAGAGGAAAAGGAAATCGGGGGACACCTTACTTATTTCACCCTTTCACTGGGGAAATTAAAGGTGTATGCCTGCCCATAGGGGGCATATTTTTCGATGAGTTGTGCTTGTTAATGATAGGTTTTGATAGAGGACGTCGGCAGGCCCATCAAGCGGGCTTTGCCGCCCAGCGGAATTTGGCTGATGCGCTTCGCGGGTTTGAGACGATTTCACCGTGTTGCGGCACGATTGCATCCTGGGCAGTTGACTGATATATGCCATTTTTGACGCCGTCGCTAAACGACTGCTTGACGAGGCGGTCTTCGCCGCTGTGGAAACTGATTATTCCGATTCGGCCGCCCGGACGCAGGCAGTACGGGGCAACTCTCAGAAGCTCTCTTATGGAAGCGAGTTCGTCGTTGACCAGTATTCGCAGGGCCTGAAACGTGCGTGCGGCCGGGTGTAACAAGCCGGGTTTCGAGCTGCGCTGCTGCTGTCGCCAGGTTTTCGCCGTCAGGCCCTTGGCGCTGAAAACCAATTGCACAAGCTGCGAGGTCCGCGTTATCGGCTGCACGTCCCGCCGGGCAACGATCAGGCGGGCAATTTCCCGATGATCCGGCTCGTCGGACAATTCCAGGAACGCTTCGGACAGTTGTTCTTCGGAAAGGCTGTTGAGCAAATCCGCGCCGGTTCGCTTCAGCCGGTCGTCCATCCGCATATCGAGCGGGCCTTCATGCTTATAGCTCATGCCCCGGTCGGGATTGTCTATCTGCATACTTGAAACACCGAGGTCGGCAAAGATGATGTCATAGCCGTCGATATTTTCTTTGCTCAGCACATTGGCAATCCCGGCGAAGTTACTGCGATAAAAGCTCACGGGTACATTCTCTATGCTTAGTCGCCGGCGGGTGCGTTCAAGCTCGGCGTCATCGACGTCAAACGCGATCAATCTACCGGCGGGGCCTATGCGTTTGATAAACTCTGCTGCATGGCCGCCGTAGCCGACGGTGCAGTCTGCGACAATTTCTCCGGGCCGGGGTTTCATGGACGCTAAAACCTCCTCCATCAGAACGGGAATATGCATGCCGGCCGGTGTCTTGCCTTTTGCGCGAAGGTGGTCCTGCAGCTCCGGGTGAGCCGATATATTGTGCTCCTTGTATTTCTGCCGGTAGCTCTTTGGATGCGTGCCGCTGTATCTGGGGCGTCGGCGATGTTCGGGTGACGGCCCGCTGTTATCGCCGGGTTGGTCGAGTGAATTCATACACACTCCGGACAAATCAATTCTGGTGCAGACCTTTGCCTGCCGGCAACTCCTTAGAGGCCTGCTCCGAATGGCTTATATAAAGTCTTGCCTCAATTGTCAAAGAGTAATAGCTCACTGCTCGTATTTTATCCGAGCGGCAAGACGACGGTCGCCGCCGACCACCATGTCAAAGTCCTCGGCTATATACGTGAGCCGGCTGTCGGCAGGAACGTGTTCGGCGCCAATGTTAGTTCGCTTGTGCTGGATGCAATCGCTTTGTATGACTCTTTTACCCGCTATCCTTTCTGGCTCAGCAGGGATTCAATCCCAATCTCGCAAAATAAAACCAATACCAATCCGATTGACATTGTGGTCATAATCCAGCATATTCTCGCCATAGCCTGTAAAGAACTGCATATAGCCGTTGATGCGTCTGACAAGGGGAAAACTCCATTCCAACTGCAGGGCCCCTCGATCGTTGCTGAATTGAAGATTGTTACGCAGCATCATACCAAACCTGTGTTTATTCCACAGATAGTAGCCCCATATCTCGCCGTTCCCCATGTAGTCGTCAATATCCGGATTGTCATCATCTTTTGCACTCTCTGGAATTCGGTACCAGGTATTCAGGAGCAGCGTGAAGTTGCCTTTCTCGAAACCAATGTTGCCCACGATACGGTTCCAGCTCCTGGAAAGCGGTTCCGAGCGACCATTGGATTGATGATTGAAGCCCAGATTAACAGTGCGCGCCCTCATCCCCAGCACAGGAAAATCGGTGCGAAAATTCAGCAGCATTTCCGGCTCGTAATTGGTCTCGCGGAACGGGGCGGAATCGTCAGAGTTGTAGACCTGCCAGAACGATCGCTGCGTATATCCGACCCACAGGTCCATATCCCTGCCCATGACATCCTGCCAGAGTTTAATCTTCTGACTAATCTGAAACGTCGCTTCCTTCTCCAGGACATCCTGCCCGGTCTGAGCTTCAATTAGGTCGACGTTCGGTTGATTGTTATACGTATACGGCATGAAATAGTTGGACCGATGGGTCATGAAAACTTTTTGGCCTCGGGGCTTGCTCTCATCAAGTTCCCACAGTTCTGACAGGTAGGATTTATTTCCCGGACCGTGCTGCCCCATACCTACAGCCGATGCGGACTCGTCGGACGTAAGCCGGGCGATCTCATCGTAGCACGCCAGCCGCTCCGCCTCATCCTCAATCCGGGAACAGTCGAGCCATGTGCGTAAATCCTCTGCCTGTATCCTGTGCATCGGCACCGACAGCAGCAGACAAGCAAGAATGATCGTCAAATACTTCTCTCGATACAGTCTGAAACGTTTCATAGAACATTCCTTAAAAACCATAAGTATTAAAACACAAAACGGGAAAGCCGATCCGGCACGTTTTAAAAGCTATAGATAACGCCGGCAGTAACCCCACCGGCACCCGCTAACACATAAGCAGCACCTTGATATTGAACGTTTAATTCAAGTTGCGGTGTTACGGCATAACTAAAACCAATTCCGCCATAGGGGGCAATAAGCCACGGCTTTATTGCTGTCCTATTAAAAAGTTCCACAGCAATCTGTTATTATCTGGGGACAGTTCATATAAATCGATGAACTGTCTCCTGTAAAGGAGACTTCTAAAATTTCCAGCCAATGCCGACACCGAGCCCCAGGCGTCGCCTGTGAATTGGAGCTCAACAAACAATATTATCTGAATCGGAATATAATGCCGAAAGATGACAGAATGCAAGTAATTTTTTTATTATTCCTGACATCAGACTTTCTTTCATCAGTCACAGCGATATTTCGCAATTTCTATTCCCCTATCTTGTGACCGGCTCTGTATTCACTATAGGTGCCGTATCAATTCGAGTTTTAGGCTAACTTCTTAAATGGATCATATTTTGGCCAGAGATGCCGGCAAGCCGGATTTTAACGAAGAAGAACTCAAACTCTTTGGTTCTTATGAGCGAAAAGTTAAAGACTATTTGATAGTCATGATTATGGAGATTGATAGCCTTAAAAAGGAAATGGATTAAATAGTAAAATTTTCTTTTTTTCTTGCTTGTCATCTGGAAATGCCTATAATTTAGCATTATTTGCGGATTTTTAGGTTTGTGTGGATTGTACAAAGTTACTGAAAGCGCTGAGTTTACGATAAAGCAATTATTTTTAAAAGGAGAAAAAAATGAGGACAATTATTCTGTTACTACTACTAATGTTCGTAGGTGGTTGTATATCAACTGCTGAAAAAGAGCAAAACGCTTCAAAAGAACGGGAAATGACACTCGGTCTTGCGCAAAAAGAAATTCGTGTCGGAATGTCTCAAACTCAAGTGGCAGAGGCTCTGGGTTCTCCGAACATAGTTTCAAAAGACAGCGAAGGTAATGAGTCCTGGATTTACGACAAAATAGCCACACAAGTATCTTACGCAAGAGATACTGGTGGGGTGGCAGGTGGCGCCGTTGGCGCCGGTGTGGTAGGCTGGATGCTTGGTTTAGGTGGAGGTGGTGGAGCTCAGTATTCCAAATCCACCGGAACGGAGACCCAAACCCAGAAAGCCCTTACCGTCGTGATAAAGTTTGATGAGAAATCTTTGGTTAAAACCCTCTCTTATCATACCAGTAAATTTTAGGAGTTTAGACCGATGAGAATTTTCATAATATGCTTTTGTACAAGTCTTTTTATCTGTTCGGGATGTGGTGCAGTTGACGCTACTGCGGGAGTAGCAGATTCTATGTTTAAGAAAAAGCCTAAAGTCAGGTCTCAGCTTGAGGTACGCCAGATGCAAACACGTGAGTTTGAGACATCTGTGACAATGACGGTATTGAAGGCAATGTTAAATGTTTTACAAGATGATGGTTATATTGTCGAGCAGGTAAATCCTGAACTCGGCTTTTTTAATGCGTCAAAGATGATGGATACCGAGGACACGTTCGCTAAAACGTGGGGGACTTTTTGGTGGGGGCCTAGTGGAAAATGGATAGAAAACACCGTGATTGATTGTACGGCATCTGTTTCGTCATTTGGCGAAAAGACCAGAGTGCGTACCAATTTTCAACTTAAGAAGATGAATAATAAAGGGGGAGTTGAAGAAGTTAAAATTATAGATGATCCGAAGTTTTATCAGGAGTTCTTTACCAAAGTTGACAAGGGCATATTCATCGAAAAAGAACAAATCTAAAAACCTGAACTCGCTGGTTATATAGGATGTCATCCGTAATATAGAGGATTGAACAAAAGCTTTCTCCCTATGTCCATTTGTCCATTCTGTGTACTGGTTCATAGTAGACGTTGCAGCAACTGTGAAAACTCAGGGTTTGACGATACTAAAACTCTGATATCTACAATATAGCAGTCAGATTTGCATGGATGAATTTTGCGAAAGCACAATTTTGTCGCTCGTAACTTGGGGCACGGGTTTCGGGTTACGAAATCGTATCTTACCGGAAGTTTAGAGTATGGCTATCAGCCAATTCCATGGCGAAATGCGAAGACAGATTAAGATCGGCTGGAGGCAGAAACCAATCAGAGCGTAAACCCACATATCCTTGAATTTTCGGTCTGCACCCTGTTCGCGGAACTTTCGCCAGGAATGATAAAAAAACACCAGCGGAATCCCGGAATAGAGGCCGCAAAGAAAAACGGCAAGGCGCCATTCGAAACTGAGCGGCTCGTCTGCTACGGCCTGTGCCGCTTCTTCTCGCTCCTTTTCCCGCTGCTGCAACTGCTGCTCAAGTTCGCTAAGGTGCTCGGGCGTAAAATGCCGGTCAGCCATTTCAACCCGTGCAAATTCGAGAGCTTCCGGAAGATGTGTACTGGTTCTCGTGTATCCAAGCAGGTCGACATCCGGCAGATTGTGTATATACTTCTCTACTTGCGTTTCCATACTCTGTCTCCTTTGGAAGACAATCCGTAGGGAGCAACTCATGAGGCCGGATCAAAGGTGCCAATCCTGCTGATTTTGTTGAATTATACTCGGAATTGCCCGAAAAAGCAAGAGAAAAATATAAGATATTAGCGGGAATAGGGTTTGTTTAGCCTGCTATCGGTTCATCTGGAGGGTGCCGGGGCCGACAATTTCGGCTTCGACTTTGCCGGTTTCTAAGTTCATTTCTGCATCCTTAACGAGAACACCGTTGTAATAGGCCGGCTGAGATTCATCACCCTTAATCTTTACTATAGCGGTTTCATGGTCGTAAAACAATTCGCTGCCGATGAATTGATTATTCTTATCTTCATATTCGATTCCGCCTGTTGCAGTAAGCGTCGAGAGTTCCGTTTGGCCTGAAAGCAGTTCATAAAGCAAGATCTCGACGTGAGACGCTTTAGTGGAAACATGTTCATCATACCGGCCATAGATGGCGGGAATGTAATCCATTCGTAACTTTTCCTGCGAACCGGTATCGGCAACAATTCGATTCTCCCGGACGAAATATGTCAAAGTATCGAATCCATCCATAACCGCCCAGCATGGTTTTTGCATACTGAATCGGCCGACCGGTTCGTTCGGCTCCGGGGCCTTGGAATTATTGAGTTTTATGACGCCCGGACCGGTCGCCAAAAATTCCTGCCGGACGGCGTCGTAATCGAACCTGCTGCATTTTAGCTCGACGCCGCCGAGCATTTTTGCCGTATTTGCGTCTTGAACCTGCCCTGCAAAAGCACCTTCGGCTTTCGCTGTTTTGGTCGTAGCAAGCCTGACCACTTCACCGGTGGCAGTCAGATGTTTTATGCCTGCGGCAGGACCGGATAAGCTGTCATTCGAATCCGCCGGCAGATCGACGGTTATCTGCTCCGACAAGAGCACGTACTTTACCAGGGCATTCGGGTCTTCCCTAAGCATCGTACAGCGGGAATCACCTTCAAAAACAATCTGATTCGATGCCGCCAGGAAACGTGCCTGTTTCTGCGAGTTGACCGTGACTGGAACCGGCCCTTGATTTATATCCGTGTTGTTTGCATCTTCCATATAAAACACAAGTTCCGCCGGGCCGGCAGCAAACATGTCAGGCTTTCCGGACTTGTCTTCAGGTAGATTCACAGTAATCTCGGGAGCGGCAAAAGTGACATCTTTGGACTCGGACAAACCGCTCTGCAGCATTGTCACCATGCAATCGCCTACGAAGACGACCTTATTCGAAGCATGAGAAAAGTTCGCTCCCTTCCGGGCGGTTACCTTCACCGGCACGGGCGCCTCGTTGGCATCTGCACCTGATGCGGAACCTACGTAAAATGTAAGCTCCGACAGACCGTCGGCAATACCGTCCCCGGTTGTTGCATTGTAATCAATCCTTCGAGTGAAGAACCTGGTTCTTTCCGTGTCATCATCGAACTTGCCGGGAGGCTCTGTTTCCGAGACAGCATCCTTAACTTCGTTTGCAGTGGCATCTTCCTGTGCTCTGACGGAGTCTCTCGGCACAACAACAAAGCCACCGTCACAAGTTACCACAATATTTTCAAGCTGCTCGGACGGCACGTTCGGCTCGACCGGTGCAGGGGCGGTGACTTCCGGTTCACCGGCGCTATCGGCGACTTGCCGGCCCGGTTCGGCGGTCTCGGCAGCAGTTTCGTCGCCATTCGTAGCGCCGACGTCAGCGTCATCGGACCGACCGGCAGAGGCTTTTGACCAGAAGATGTCGTTAATGCGGAGTATGTCACCGGCGAAGACCAACTGCTCGGGAGTATTGACGAGCACATTTTTACTAAAAGTGCATTTGTAATAAACGCCCTGTTCTTGCCCGGTCTGCTGCTGGGTATCCGGGGCCGATTCTTCTGTTTTTTGAGTGTCAACGGCAATAGACGTCTCGTCCGGCTGCTGTGAGGCGGCATTTTTCGCTGCTTCGGCGGTGGCTTCGTCCCGGGCCTTGCCCGGAGAGAACATGGACGCCGGCGAGCCTTTTATGCTCAAAGACTCCAAATCGTTAATTTTAAAATATTCAAGCCGCTCGATCTGTTCGTTATAATTAAGCTCCAGGCCGGTGCCGTTCATCCGGATGTCCTCAGAAACAAATTTGATCGGTCCTGCC
>Ga0265594_1000739_pt1 | contig 26509 bp, 16 predicted proteins | sample saktaG_11_FD_190147 | JGI IMG/M metagenome (GOLD analysis project Ga0265594, IMG submission 190147) | Saline water microbial communities from Sakinaw Lake, British Columbia, Canada - sak_2011_5_24_80m | ecosystem: Environmental > Aquatic > Non-marine Saline and Alkaline > Saline ... | reverse complement strand
CGGGCACCCTGTAAAAGTAAAGGTTTGCGCTTAGGACTGTTTTTCCAATCTAATAGACTATTATAAAGAGTTCGTTTCAAAACACCATCTCCTAAAAAACGTTGTAAATATACAAATAAAACTCCACATAAGTGTTATAAATACTGAAATAAATCTCCATAAAAGTGTTATGTTAAAAAATATTTATCAACATTTTCATGAAATTTCTCGTTTAATATTATTCTGAACCAGTGTTGGGATTATAAGGTAGAACGCAGTTTTGATCAGAAAAACTTAATTTTCTATTATTGATAATTCATGATGTAATTTCAATCATGTTGCCACTTTGTGACTTGTTGTCCATTTGGACAACAGTTCAATATTTGGCAACAAGAAAGTCAAGTGATTCTGGCCTTACATTTTAAATACGATTCATTTTTTCTGTAAGTTTGATCCATATACTGAAGATTAGAACCATTGATAATATATGAAATTATTCTTGTGCTTATCTGAATATTGACGGGATACGATTTGAAAAACCCAACTGAAAGCATAGAATCCCAAGTCCTTAGAGTGTCGTCGTGAAATGAAGATGGAATCTTGTCAGCATCTGCTTAGAAGTAAAAGGGTTTGTTGTCAAAAAATGAAAATCCGTATACGTCGTATACGAGCAGGATGTAAATTTTGTTCATATTGATGAATTATGTATGTTCATTGAAATGACTGGCATTATTATTTTAATTTTGATTAGATATAGCAAAGTTAATCTCTAAGAATAATTTTGGATTTGCATGGGATACGGATTGTTTTTGTCGACGGAGATCAGAGTACTAAAAATAATTATTTAAAGACTTCAAAAATAGTAACTGGGCATCATATAGAAATATGATAAATGAATGGTATTTCAAATGGAAAGATTTCCTCGTTGAATAGATGTTTATTCCGATAATTGATCCCAACTGTTTTTCTCGAGGAATTTAAAATTCATTAATCATCCGAAAATTTGAAAAGGACACTTTTATAAACTTGTTTACGCCAGATGGAAAAATCCTCCAAAATAGGTCCGATTGAACGCTGTTAGTTATTTTGTATTGTATAAAAAGTATTTTCCAAAAATGAAGAAAAAATAGTTGACTTGCCCAAAACCAAACTGTATATTAAATGTAAGCGTTTACATTGTTTGTTGATTTGAGGTTTAATTAGATGGCGAATATCGTTGATGTAGCAAAGCTGGCTGGGGTTTCTACCGCAACGGTTTCGCGTGTAATCAATGAAACTGGAAAGGTTAAGATCACAACCCGGCGTAAAGTATTAAACGCGATCAAAGAATTAAAATTTTCACCCAATATCAGTGCTCAGGTACTTCAAAGTAAACGAAGTAAAATTATCGGAATGGTTTTTCCTGATGCCAGCAGTATCTATTTTTCTGAAATTATTCGTGGTATTATTAACTATGTGAATAAATACGGTTTTCAAATAATTATCAGCAGTGCCCATGATGAAGAGGAAGAGTTAAAAACGGTAGCACGATTCTTAAATGGAAGAACGGCTGATGGCCTGGTAATGATGGCCCCATCGTTAACCAATGAAGAACTGTTTAACATACCAATAAACCATAATACACCGGTTGTTTTTATATCGGTACCTCCGGAAAAAGCGGGAATGACGACTGTAGTATTGGATAATTGTAACAGCGCAAAAGCTATAACAAAACATTTAATAAAATTGGGACACCGACGAATTGCCTTCATACATGGTTCTGCTCATAATTATGATTCGAAGAAACGTTATAGTGGCTATATTCAAGCTTTAAAAGAAGAAAATATTCCGAAATCATATGTTTTTGAATCAGAAGGTAACTTTACTGAAGATTCTGGTTATAAAGCGTGCCAGTTATTATTACAAAAAGATCCTCACCCAACTGCAATATTCGCAGCAAATGATGCAATGGCAATTGGTGCTATTGAAGCTGTCAAAGACTCAGGGCTGCGGGTTCCAGAAGATATTGCGATTGTGGGCTTTGATGATATAAGTACATCACAATATATCACACCAGCATTAACAACCGTCAAAGTTCCGCTTTATGAAATGGGGCAATTAGTAGGGAAGACTCTTCTGCAAAAAATAAACTCCGATTCAAAGGAACATCTGACCGTTGCCGAACAAATTGTTATTCCTCTAGAAATCATTATTCGTGAATCCTGCGGAGTAAAATTACAGTGATATATAGTTAAAAAATAAAAGAGATGATGTTGCTTTTAGAATGTAAACGTTTACAAAAATTGGAGGAGAGATGAGAAAGTTAGTTACATTTTCAATTGTCATTACCATGATGGTAATGGTCATGGTTTTCTCACAGAACATATGGGCTGGCCCAGCCCATATGGATCCTGCTTATGTTAAAGTAGTATCGACTGAGAAACCACTAATTATTGACGGAGTGCTCGATGAAACAGACTGGGAGCGCCGTTTTGATTATCTGGTGTTTAACCCGGATACAGTAACCGGTGATGTTGAGTATGCCCCGACTGGGGGTGTTTTGGTAACTGGAAGCTATCCAGATACAACAACTACTTTTGTAAAATTTATGCATGATGGACTTGACTTGTTTATTGCACTGGATTCAGACGATAAATATGTGGGTAAGTTCGGTAATAGCTGGGAAGGCGATGGTCTTTTCATGAAAATTAAAGATGCAACAGGAACCGCTGTTGAGTACAAATTGTATTTCAACCTTGGTGGTGTTGATCCGGAGATTGCTTTTGAACTTCCTGGAATGTATCCGAACTCCGGTACAGGTGCTGCCTCTAAAAAGACTGGTACTGTTGTAAATGATACAACTCAGGTTGACGCCGGGTACAGAGCCGAAATGGTTATTCATCTGGATGAGTTGGGATATACCGATCCCTATACTGATATCGAAGTCATGATCGCTATTTTTGACCCAGATAATTATATTGATACTGACAATCCATGGAAAGCTACAGGATCATTCTACAAACAGTGGTGGGGTAGCGAGTGGGGTAGTGAATTTCGGATATTGCGCCTAGCTGATCCGCCAAACTGCAAAGCTTTTAAAACAGATACAGATATAACCCTTGATGGGAATATGGATGAGGATTTTTGGGCTGGTGCCAATTATATTGTCGTAGGGAAAACCAATGCTTTATGTACTGGTGGGTTCTACATGCAATGGGGAGATACTGCAAATAGCTATACGGATCCAAGTGATGCCCAAATCAAATTTATGCATAAAGGTACTGACCTCTACATTGGTGTCGAGTCCAATGATGCCTCTGTCTGCAAATGGTCGCCGGGTTGGGAAGCAGATGGTTTGTTCCTTTGGATGACCAATTATGGTTCCATTCCCGCTGCCGGGGAACGCATGGAAATCAAAGCAATGTATTTCAGTGGAACGCAAGGAGATGGAATTTCCTTTGAGTTGAGCGGAACTGTCCCAACCGGTGCAGCTGAAGGTGCTTCCTTTGAACCTACCGGGACAGTAACACATACTGAAATAAACGGTGCCGATTCGGGATATAGCTTGGAATTAGTTGTCCACACTGCTGATTTTGGCTATCAGGTTGGAGATACTGTAATGATAAGTGCCTGTATTTGGGATTTGGACTATTCTAGTGCAGATGCTTTTACGGAAGGTGTTTCTGATTATGCACCGAATTGGTGGGGTTGTCAGTGGGTTGATCCTGGTTTTGAAAAATATTTTATGTATCGTGGAGTTATTTTAACCGGTGAAGAAGTCTCCAATAATCCACCTATTGCAAATGCAGGACCTGATCAAGTGGTCAACGAAGGAGCGACTGTTCATCTAAATGGATCGGGATCAAGCGATCCCGAAACGTCTAGCCTGAGTTATACCTGGACAGCCACCACTGGAATTACACTGTCCGATGAGAATATAGTTGATCCTAGCTTTGTAGCCCCCGATGTTGATAACATCGAAAAATATGACATAATTCTTGTTGTGAATGATGGTGAATTAGATTCCACTCCGGATACTGTGACAATTACGGTACAAAATGTACCGGAACAAAGGATAATTGCCCATGTTGATCCGATGAATATCAAGGTTGTATCGGTAGAGAATCCTCTTACGATTGATGGTGTTTTAGATGAGACCGATTGGGAACGTCGTTTTGATTGCCCTGTATTTAATGCCAAGAAAGTTACTGGCGATGTGGAATACGCGCCAACAGGTGCTGTTCAAGTTACAGGCGATTATATTGACACAACGACTACTTATGTCAAATTTATGCATGATGGTCTTGATTTGTACATTTCCCTGGATTCTGATGATAAATCGGTGTGTAAATTCGGTACCAGTTGGGAAGGTGATGGACTGTTTATGAAAATCAAGGATGCAAATGGAACCGCCGTTGAATACAAATTGTATTTCAATCTGAGTGGTACGGATCCGGATATTGTATTTGAATTGCCTGGTCTTTATCCTAATTCCGGTTCTGGATTTGCAACTAAACGTGCAGGTACGGTTGTTAATGATACGACTCAAATTGACGCCGGTTATACTGCAGAAATGGTCATTCATCTTGATGAACTGGGTTATACCGATCCTTATGCTGAAATTGAAGTTGTGATCGTTATTTTTGATCCAGATAATTATATTGATACCGATGATCCTTATAAAGCTTCGGGATCCTATTACAAACAGTGGTGGGGCAGTGAATGGGGCAGTGAATTCCGTACCTTGAAACTTGCTGATCCACCATTTCGTACTGCGTATGCGACTGATACCGATATCACACTAGACGGTCAGTTGAATGAAGGTTTCTGGGAAAATGCTGAACAAGTAGTTATTGGTGTCGATGCAGGATTAAGCACCGGTGGATATTATATGCAATGGGGCGACACACTGAACAGTTACACCGATCGCAGTGATGCTTTAGTTAAATTTATGCATAAAGGTACTGACCTCTACATTGGTGTCGAGTCCAATGATGCCTCTGTCTGCAAATGGTCGCCGGGTTGGGAAGCAGATGGTTTGTTCCTTTGGATGACCAATTATGGTTCCATTCCCGCTGCCGGGGAACGCATGGAAATCAAAGCAATGTATTTCAGCGGAACGCAAGGAGATGGAATTTCCTTTGAGTTGAGCGGAACTGTCCCAACCGGTGCAGCTGAAGGTGCTTCCTTTGAGCCTACCGGGACAGTAACACATACTGAAACTAACGGTACCGATTCGGGATACAGTTTGGAATTAGTTGTCCACACTGCTGACTTTGGCTATCAGGTTGGAGATACTGTAATGATAAGTGCCTGTATATGGGATATGGATTATGCCAGTACTGATGCCTTTACGGAAGGTGTTTCTGATTATGCACCGAACTGGTGGGGTTGTCAGTGGGTTGATCCTGGTTTTGAAAAATATTTCATGTATAGAGGTGTCATTCTGTCGACTAAAACAGGAACGGCCATTGGAGCTGAACACCTTCCGGTTGTTGCGGATTTTAAACTGTATCCGAATGTACCAAATCCCTTTAATCCGTCAACAACAATCTCATTTGAGATTCCTATAAAAACGCAGGTCAAACTGGATATTTATAACGTTCTTGGGCAACATGTTACCACTTTGGTCCATACTCAGATGAGTCAGGGTTATCATTCAATTGTATGGAATGGAATGACTAAAGACGGCCAATCAGCACCTTCTGGTATTTATTTCTATAAATTAAGTGCAGACCAAATGACCCAGGTCTCAAAAATGGTTTTATCAAAATAACAGAAAATAGTGAGCAGCAGCTTCTTTTTTAGGAGCTGCTGCTTAAATTTCATTACAATATGGTAAGAACATGAATCTTAGAAGCCCATATCATATTCTGATGATCGTAATTTGTGTGACAACAGTCGGCTTTGGTGGGGTTACCGGTAAAATTAGCGGTAATATCATTGATTCAGAAACCGGACAACCCTTAGTCGGTGTAAATGTATCCATAACCGGAACAAGTTTGGGTGCCGCTGCGGATTTTAATGGACACTATGTCATTTTAAATATTCCACCTGGTGAATATACTCTGAATGTGTCCATGATCGGGTACCAAGGAATTCAATTGAATACTGTACCGGTTCATACAGACTTTACTACCATTCAGGATTTCAGCCTTTCGCGGACAATTTTGGAAAGTGAGGGGGAGGTAATTGTCATGGGACGACGTCCGGATATCCAGCGTGACAGAACTTCAACAATGTCGGTAGTAGGTTCTGATGAAATTGAGAAAATGCCGGTAACGGACTTTCAGGAACTAATAAATCTTCAGGCTGGTGTCGTAGATGGACACTTTCGCGGCGGTCGTGCCGGAGAAGTCTCTTATATGTTGGACGGTGTCTCAATATCGGATCCCTATGATGGGAGTATGGCCGTTGAAATCGAAAATAGTACAATCCAGGAAGTAAAGGTTATAAGCGGAACTTTTAGTGCGGAATATGGGCAAGCAATGTCCGGTGTTGTCAATGTTATTACCAAAGGTAGTAGTGCAGACTATAGTGCGAACGCCGATTTTTATACCGGTGATTTTATTAGTACGCATTCTATTCCATTTTATCATATTGACGATGTTGATCCATCCGCTATCTATAGCAGTGAATTGAGTATTGCGGGTCCGGTTCCATTCATTCCAAAAACCTCATTCTATTTGTCAGGCAGGAAAACGGCTTCCGATGGGTATTTGTATGGCAAATCAGAATTTTTGCCATCTGACTCATCCGTTGTTGATGATCCTGATCCAAACAATTGGACCATTGAGCGAAGTGGTACTGGTCAAGCTCAGACTATGAATCCAAATGAAAAAGTAAGTTTTACGGGAAAATTATCCTGTCAGTTATTGGAAAGGTTATCGCTGGATTTGCAGGGAAGCTATTCTGATCGAAGCTGGAAAGATTATAATCAAGATGAAAATCACTATTTTAAATATAATCCCGATGGAGTCGCAACTCAATATCAACATCGTTATCAATTTTCAATGGGGCTGACACAAATTTTAAAACAGAATATATTTTATACTCTGAAATTCAATCAGTTATTCAACGAATATGAATCCTATATCTATGCGGATCCCAACAACAATAATTATGTCAGTTCACAGCTTTTACGGCGTTTGGGGTATGGATTTTATACCGGAGGAATGGATATGAGTCATTTCTCCCGGAATTCCAAGGTGAACACTATTAAATGGAATCTGATCTCTCAGTTGAATCAAAATAATGAAGTTAAAACCGGTTGGGAATATCGTTCAAGTAATTTATGGCTCCATCAATACAGTCTGTTTTTGGATAGAACCACCAACTGGCAACCGGAAATATATCCCGCAGAGAGTGTGAATAATAATAAGTATCGCCATAAACCACAGGAAATCGCCTACTGGCTCGAGGATAAAATTGAATTTCAAAGAATAATTTTATCCATGGGACTACGTTGGGATTATTTTGAACCCGATGGAGTGATCCCAAAGGATTTACGCGATCCCCAAGGGACTTACAAAGAGAACTCAGATCCCTTTAAAAAAGCAACTGCAAAGCAGCAATGGAGCCCACGGTTGGGGATGTCTTTTCCCATTACCGATCAGGGAGCTATTCATATTTCTTACGGACATTTTTTCCAGATACCGAATTTTGAATATCTGTATTACAATTCCGAATTTGAAGTTCAGGGTGGTGGTTTGAATACAATCATGGGAAATACTGATCTGGAACCTATGAAAACAATGATTTATCAGATAGGATTGCAGCAAATGCTCAGTCGCGGTCTGGTTTTGGAACTTACGGGGTATTATAAAGATATTCGTGATTTAATTGGTACGGAAATAAATGAATTATATATATTGGGAGACAGCTACGCTCGTTATGTTAATCGTGATTACGGCAACGTCCGTGGGATTACATTATCAATAACTCAGAGTCAGATCGGAATCTTTTCCGGGGCAGTGGACTATACCTATCAGGTAGCCGAAGGAAATGCATCTGACCCTGATGCGGTGTTTTATGACCAACAATCTGATCCACCGCGTGCCACTGAAATTCAGACAGTATCCCTGGACTGGGATCAAACACACACATTGAATGTTTCACTGAATTTGGCGGATGTGAAGTGGAGTACCGGTATTATCGCTAGTCTTGGTAGTGGTTTACCCTACACACCGGAATATCAGAATCAGCGGACATCCTTTGAAAACTCGGAGCGCAAACCTTATACCTTTAATGTCGATTTAAATGCAAAGTATATTGTTCCAATCAATAATGCTCATATGGTTATATATGTCCAGGTTAAAAACCTCTTTGATCGGTTAAATGCGGTTAATGTATTTACGGATACTGGTGATCCGGCGACATCTTTAATTCCTACCTATGTTCCTGAACAGCCGATTCATAGCCTTGAAGATTTTTTAACGCGGCCGGATTACTATACCGCGCCACGGCAAGTTATTTTTGGCTTAAAGGTGAACTTATGAGAAATATACGTGCCATTATATTTTTTCTTACTATTTGCACTTTACTATCATTTGCCCAAAATAACATTGAAGAATTACATGGTGACCGAAAGTTTCGTAAGCAGGGACTTCATAATGGGAATTTGGTAGAAACGCTGTTTTGGAATTTTGGGGAGGTAGCCTGGTGGGGTAAAGAACCTTCAGGTGTCTGGCCGAGAGGAAGCCAACATTCTTATATGGATGGTATTTATCCGATTGTCGCTGCTGAAGTGGCTCTGATAGGTGGTGATACCATTCATATTGTTGAAGGCGGTTTTCGTGAACACTATGAAACCGGACCTACCGGGACTGAATTCAGTTGGCAACCCTTGCCGGGCTTCTCAGATCCGGAGCAGGACTATATTGCCATGAGTGATGATCCCAATACCTGGCCGGAATACTGGCCGGACCAGCCGTCTGCCTGGCGGAATGTTTGGAATGGATATTTCGGGCAGCGCAGTAATGCCGACCAGGAGAGTTACTTTGTTGTGGACGATTATCAGGATCATGGTCGGGACTTTAACGGGTTGTTTTTCTGCAATCAATATGATAGTACGCGTGGTGGCCTGGGAATGCGAATGGCAGTCCGGGGATTCCAGTGGTCAAATGTTCTGGCTGAGGATATAATCTTTTGGCATTACGATATTACTAATATCAGTACAACTCACTATAATAAGGCTGTTTTTGGGATGTATGCCGATGCCGGTGTTGGCGGTCAAAATGATTCCAACGACGATAATGCTTTTTATGATTTAAACCTCGATCTGGCCTATACCTGGGACGCTAACGGTTTAGGAGACGGAAACTGGCAGACCGGCTATTGTGGTTATGCATTTCTGGAGAGTCCCGGTAATCCGTTTGATGGGATTGATAATGATGGAGATGGTAGTGATGGGGCTGGTTCATCGTTCACTGCCTCAGATTTCCAAGCGCGGGTTCTCTCCGGTGATCTGGTTGTTATTGATTACAGTGATCTTGAGCCGGATAATAATTGGGGGCGTAAGTTAGTGTCCTTCGACACCGGTGGGGATGGCTCTTTTTATCGATTTGTCGGCGATACGTTATTTGTAAAAGATGGTGATACGGAACATCATTATATTCGCAATCAAACCGTCAGTGAAAAATCCTTTAATGGCATTGATGATGATCTGGATGGAATTATCGATGAAAACGAAAATGTCCATGTCGGTCTAAAGTATCGGGATTGGATAAATGGAAGTGGTTTTGATAACTATCTGATTGATGAGAATCGTTCCGATGGAATTGATAATGATGGAGATTGGGATCCGGATTTAAATGATTTGGGTGCTGATGGTGTCGGTGGAACAGGTGATTATGGCGAAGGAGACGGTTTGCCAACCGATGGTGAACCCAATTTTGATAAAACTGACAAAGACGAATCTGACCAGATTGGTCTAACTGCATTTGATTCGTTTTATATCGGTCAAGGTGTTGAATTTCAGTACGATGATGTTATATGGGAGCGAATCGCGAACTACCATTTTGATACGGGCAGTCAAAATGGGAATATTGCCTTTCTGTTTGGTTCGGGGCCATTTATCATGCCCCCTGGACATACGGAACGCTTTTCACTGGCACTTGTTTTTGGTGAGAATTTGAGTGATTTAAAACGGAACAAAGAAGTGGTCCAGGATATTTATAATGCGAACTATAATTTTGCTCGACCGCCAATAAAACCGGAATTGACCGTTGTTCCCGGTGATGGTAAAGTTACTCTTTATTGGGATAATGCCGCGGAAAACTCCTATGACGAATTTGCCAATCCGACTAATAAAGGGTATGACTTTGAAGGTTATCGTGTTTATCGATCCAGTGATGAGGCTTTTAATGACGCCTATCTTATTACAAACGGATATGGAGAAGCGACCTTTTATGAACCCTTTGCTGTATTTGACCTCCAAGACAGCGTCAAGGGTTTTTTTGAAGTGGACGTGGATGGTAGTAAATATTATCTGGGATCCGACAATGGATTGCAGCATTCCTTCGTTGATACCGATGTAATTAATGGGAAAACTTATTATTATGCGGTGGTTTCGTATGATCAGGGTTGGGCAGAAAAATTCATTTTACCATCGGAATGTACAAAAACCATTTTTAAAGATATAAATGGCAATGTTACAACTGATCGAAATACGGCTGTGGTTACACCCAATGCCCCCGCAGCAGGGTATCACGCTCCGGAAACCGCCGATGGTATTGTGAAAGCCCAAGGTTGGGGCAGCGGTGACATTTTATTAGATTTTATTGATCCTCGTCATGTAAATATCGGTGATTATTTGCTAAGCTTCGATGACACAACACATCAGGATACGTTAACATATTCACTATTTGAATTAACCACCGATTATGACACTAATGTTATTTTCAGTGAATCCACAGCACTGTCTGGAGAGGACTCAAATCCCATGTTTAACGGTATGCGGATCAGGATTAAAAATGACATCGTGGCCTATAATGATACCCTTTCGATCTGGAAAACAGGCTCAAAATCAAATTTGGTATACTTTGCTTCTATGAACAGCTATTGGAATGATAAACTGGAAATACGTTCAGAGAATTTTCCGACCCGCTACGAGATTCACTTTGGTATTATCGACAGTTCATTTCTAAAAACCAGTTTCAAACATGAGACCAATTTTCGTGTTTGGGATGTAATCGCTAATAAAAAAGTACGGGCTTATCTCTGGGAGCCTTCTGACCAGTTGGATAGTTTATTGACTGATGGTGATTATATTCAATTGCACTTTCAGGATGGCAGATTCAACCGGGAAACCTGGAAAATCCAGTTTATTGCCCCGGAAGGTGTTGAACCCATTCAGCCCGGTTTGGGCGATACGGCGATAATTGCCATTGATCTGCCTTTTCGTAGCGGAGATATTTTTTCATTTAAAACCTTTGCGGCAAAAGACGATCCCCAAATTGCTTTGAATAATATCGATCGGGTTGCAGTTGTTCCGAATCCTTATGTCGCAGCAGCGGCTTGGGAACCACGCAGAATGTTGGCATCGGGTCGGGGAGAACGGCGGGTGTATTTTATTCATCTGCCCAGTAAATGTACAATCCGGATTTATGCTCAAAGCGGTGATCATATTAAAACAATTTACCATGAAAGTAGCGCTGATGACGGAAGTGAAGCCTGGAATCTTACTACAAAAGACGGTTTAGATCTGGCTGCCGGGATTTATTATTATCATGTTGATGCCGGTGAATCCGGGGATTTCACTGGTAAATTTGCGGTAATTAAATAGAGTTTATTATGATAAATAAGCGACAAATTCAACGAAGTCTTTTAACGATAACATTGATTGGATTTTTAATGATACCCGGTTATGCGAAGATTACAAAAGTCGGGACAACGATGGGACAATTTCTCAAAATCGGAGTTGGAGCGCGAAGCATCGGGATGGGTGGTGCCGGAGTAGCATCTGTCAATGATGCATCGGCCTTGTACTGGAATCCGTCCGTGATCGCTGGATTTGATAACAGAAAAGCACTGGCATCTTATACCGATTGGTTTTTAGATACGGAGTTGGCATTTACCAGTGTGGTCCTGCCAATGGGTAGTTTCGGAACGATTGGATTTTCATTTAACTCACTCTCAATGGGTATGATGGATGTACGAACCGTGGAACTGCCAGAAGGTACCGGGGAACAATTTACCGCAGGAAATCTGGCGGTAGGAATAGCATATGCTAAGAAATTGACGAACTTTTTCAGTGTTGGTTTTAATGCCAAATACGTTCGGGAAAGTATCTGGCATTGTGATGCAACCAGTATTGCTTTTGATTTTGGAAGTTTGTATAAAACTGATAATGATCGTTTATTAATCGGTGTTTCAGTCTCAAATTTCGGTGATAAAATGCAATTCACAGGGAAAGATTTACGTATCTATTACGACCAGGACAATAATGAATCAGGTGATAATGAATATATTCCGGCATACTATGAGACGAGCAGTTGGGATTTACCGTTAATATTTCGAATTGGATTGGCGGTGAATTACCCTGAATTTCCGATTGGCGACATTGTGGCTGAAATTGATGCTGTTCACCCAAACGATAATACGGAACAAGTGAATCTTGGGATTGAATGGGGTTTGAATCGGATCCTGTTTTTTCGAACGGGGTACCAGGCACTGTTTCAACAGAACAGTGAACAGGGATTAACGGTTGGTGGCGGAATTCGGTATAAGCTGCTGAATTCGTTCCTGAATGTGAACTATGCTTATGCGGACTTTGGCCGATTGTCTGCCGTCCAGCGTATTGACATAGAGATTGAATTTTAAATATGGATATTGATCAGTTAATATGAAAAAGTATGAGACGAAATACGGGTATTTTTCAGAAGATGGAAATGAATATATTATTAAAACACCACATACTCCTAAGCCTTGGATAAATGTCCTTTCCAATGGTCATTACGGATTGACAATTTCTCAGACCGGAGGTGGATTCAGTTGGCTGGAGCATTCGGAGTTTAATCGTCTAAACCGTTGGCATCAGGATCTGGTTCAGGATAACTGGGGAAAGTATATTTACTTAAAAGATGCAGAAAGTGGTGAAGTCTGGAATCCAACCTGGCTTCCATCACGCACGGAGTTGGATGATTATCAATGTGCTCATGGATTTGGTTATACCCGTTTTACTGCTGAATATAAGGGAATCCGCTCGATATTCACGATTTTTATACCTCTTGATAAATCACTGGAAATATGGGATATCCGTATTGAAAATCTCTCCAATAAAACACGCCAAATTACTATGGTTACCTATCTTGAGTGGTGTCTTGGTTCCAGTGCCGATCATCATCGGGAATTCCATAAAACGTTTATTGAGACCAAACTGGATCGGGTACGGAATTCTGTACTTGCGACGAAACGCCTCTGGGATATTGGTGTACCAGGTCGGGGACATTGGAATACCAGTTATCCTTATATTGGATTTCTGACGTCTGACAAACCATTTTTACAATTTGAATTCGATAAAGATACTTTTATCGGTCAATTTGGAACCCTTCAAAATCCGGTTGTTCTCAATAATTCACCCATGCAAAATCAGCAAGGTACTTTTTATGATGCAATTGCCGGGACAAGTATGCACTTGACAATTGAAGCGAAGCAAAGGGCCAGAACACATTACCAGTTCGGCTTGGTAAAAAATCTTGAAGAACTGGATAAAATCCGTTCAGAATTTAAAGATTCAGAATCTGTGGATGAGTCGTTGAAGAAAGTTTGTGAATTTTGGTGTGATACATTTAAAAAAACCGAAGTGACAACACCGGACGAATCACTGAATCTACTGGTAAATAAGTGGTTAAAATACCAGGCAATTTCCGGGAGATTATGGGCAAGAACCGCATATTATCAACAAAGTGGGGCATTTGGCTATCGAGATCAATTGCAGGACAGCCAGGTGTTTCTGCCCATTAGTCCGGAACTGACAGCCAAACAGATTTGTCTGCATGCCGAACATCAGTTCAAAGATGGGCATGCTCTACACTGGTGGCATCCGATAACAGACAGTGGACTTGATTCAAATTTTTCCGATGATTTTTTATGGTTGCCTTTTGTCACCCTGAGCTATCTGGAAGAAACGGATGATTTAGATCTGCTCAAACGACAAGTAAAGTACTATGATGATCCGAAAGGGGCGACAATTCTGGAACACTGTTGCCAGGCAATTGATTATGCATTGAAGCGAATGAGTTCCAGGGGAATACCATTGATCGGTAGTGGTGATTGGAATGATGGCCTCAGTGCAACTGGTATTGAAATGAAGGGCGAATCTTTCTGGATTATCCATTTTTTAATTTATATCATGACCCGTTTTGATGATTTATTAAATCGGATCGGAAATACTCCGAAAGCGGGACAATATCGGCTGGAAGTGACCCGATTAAAGAAAACGCTTTTGGAATTCGGTTGGGACGGCGAGTGGTTTCTTCGGGCAACCAAGGACAACGGCGAATTAATTGGTAGTCAAGAAAATCAAGCGGGGCAAATTTATCTGAATGCTCAAACCTGGAGTGTCATTGCCGATAGTGCACCAATTGATTACTGTCAAAAGGCCATGAAATCTGTGATAGACCGTTTAATGAAGAATAATGGACCTTTGCTGCTTTATCCTGGTTATAGCGAACCGGATGAATATATCGGTTATTTATCCCGTTATGCTGCTGGCGCCCGTGAAAACGGTGGCGTATATACTCATGCTGCAACATGGGCTATCTGGGCTTTTGCGAAAATTGGCTGGGACGATCTGGCCTTTAAGTCCTTCAAAGGGATAAATCCAATCCTTAACGGATTGGATCCGGATAGATATAAAGGCGAGCCCTATGTTACTCCCGGTAATATTGATGGCCCCGAATCACCTTATTATGGCCGGGGTAGTTGGACATGGTACACCGGTTCGGCAGCATGGCTGCAAAAATGTACAATGGAGTGGATTTTAGGTATTCGGGCCTGTAGGGATGGTTTGATTATTGATCCGCACATTCCATCGGATTGGCCATCTTTTTCCGTTAAACGGATTTTTCGGGGAACACATTACAATATTCGGGTGACGAATAAATCTGGAAAGGCCGGGAGGATAAAGCAAATGTTGATTGACGGTAAAAAGACAAGCGGGAATATAATTCAGACATGCGATAATGAAACCTGCCGAGTGGAAGTTACCCTTTAATCGAGTGAAAGACCGCAATGCATAGCTGTCAAAAAAGAGCTCGATTGTGGGAAATAATAGGAATAGTATTGCTGTTTTTGCTATGCAACTGTGATAATAATAAACATGGATTTTTAAAGTTTAATCTGAGGGGATTCCCAGATGATCGTTTTCAAATCCCCGATACGTCGAGCCAAGATCGGTTTTTAAGAACGGTTGCATTTGATACCTGGCGGTATTTTGAGAATGCCGTTGATAATAAGACCGGGTTTGTTGTTGATAAAATTTGGTTGGAACCGATAGAAATAGCCGATTATACATCGATAACCAACATTGGTTTGCAGATGGTGGCAATTGTTTCGGCAATGGATTTTGGTTTTATCAACCCTTCCGATGCAGAGAAATTGATTGAACAAATTTTAGACGAATTAAACAGATTACCTCGGCATAATGGTTTTTTTTATAATTGGTACGATTTGAATACTCTTCAAGAATCCCGGCGTTATATTTCGTCAGTGGATTATGCCTGGCTGCTTAGCTCACTTGAGATTGTTGGTGTGGTTTTTCCAGACTTGTCGGATATATGTTATAATCTGATTAATCAGGCTAATTTCAGCTGGTTGTATGATGATTCATTACATCACTTTTTCCTGGGATATGATGCCGACAAACAGAAATTTTCTCCGTATCACTATGGATTGCTGTGTTCGGAAAGTCGGATATGTTTGTACCTTGGTATCATGCAGGGAAATATTCAACCGGAGAATTGGTACTATCAGGAACGCACTCTACCGTTGGATTATGAACAGCAGCAGAAACCGAAAGGAAGTTGGAACGTCGCCTCGGGAATACACTATTTTCAGAGTTATTATGAGTATCTGGATATGAAAATTGTACCATCGTGGGGTGGAGCGCTATTCGAATTTCTGATGCCCGGACTATTAGTAAATGAGCAAACATTAGCGCCATTCGGAATCGGAGAAAATAACCGTCGAGCAATACAGATTCATACCGATTATGCCTTGAACAGGTTGAATTACCCGGTTTGGGGGATGTCGCCGTCATCAATTCCTACCGGTGGGTATGGAGAATTTGGTGTCCCAGATATTGGAACGAAAGTTAGTGGATATTTACTTTCTGTAGTTTCTCCTCATGCATCGATTTTAGCGCTATCCTATAATCCACAGATCGTATTTAGGAATTTAAAAATAATGCTTGCGAAATACCCGATTTATGGAGACTATGGATTTTATGATTCTCTTGACCCGGTTACTGGTGATGTCGGAAAATCTTATTTAGCCCTGGATCAGGCTATGATTCTGATTAGCCTTAATAATTACCTGAATAATGGGAAAATTACCAACCGTTTTGAACGACTACCGGGATTTGAAAAAATCCGATTACTCTTAGCCGAAGATAAAATGTTTTAGGAAAGAATAGTGCAGAAAATAATTAGCATATTTTTCATACCTTTTTTCCTAATATCTACATGTGCCGGTAATGTGGAAATAAATCCAAAAACACATTCAACTGACGATCCTGTCCAAGATTCTTGGAATAATTCAGCATCCTGGACCACTTCAGTTGAAGATGGGTGCAATGTCTTTATTGTTACACCGGAAACAGATCGGGATGAACTTATTATCCACTATGATTTATCAGTCTTTAAGACGAAACCAGGTTACGGTTGGGCAAGTGTTGAAAAAGTACTACCGGCAGATTTTGATCCTCTTAGGCCAATCGCATTAAAAATAAAATCAGTAGGTAGCGAATCTGATCTTGAAATTAAATATATTGACCGGGATGGTTCGGTATATGGGAAAAAGATACCATTGTCAACGTATCGGGATAAGTGGACGCGGATTGTCTTTAGTATTAAAAATTTTGATTATTGGTGGGGTGGTGACCCGAAATTTGACGGATTTGGTGAGTTTGCACTGGCCATTTCCGGACGGGATTCCGGTAGTGTTTACTTAAAAGATATTGGATTTGTCAACACAGATGAAGAATTGAGTTTTATACCGGGTGGTCCACATCTTGACCAAAATAGAGAAATTGTTGGATTTGGAGTCTTGCAACGCCGGGATTCGGTGCTGATTCAGGAAGATCCGCTGGTCATCGAGTATTTGAAAGTGTTACAGGATATTTCGTCGCCGGGCCAGAATTTGCTCCCGTCAATGGAAAACGATGAAGCCCAAACGTTTAATAATACGCTCGTCGCGATGGCATTTATCCTGAAAGGTGAAAAAGAACGCGCCGAACGGATTCTTGATTTTTATCAACGTGCCACTGAAAAAGATAATCAGGATATTGGCCTGCAGAATTTTTATGTAAATGGCGAATCACGTGGATTTTACCAGATGGTATCCATTAAATCCAAATGTGATGAGATACAGGCGACTGACCGGTGGATTGGAGATATGGCATGGCTGCTGGTCGCTTATAAATATTATGAATACATTTACCAATCCGAAAAATATTCAGATATTGCGACGTTATTAAAAGACTTGCTGATTTCATTTTTCAAGGTTGATGACAATGGCGGTTATGTCCAACACGGATGGCGCAATGGTGATAAACAACTGCACTTTATAACCGGTCATCCGGAGGGTAATATTGACTGTTATTCGGCGTTTATGTTTTGTGGAGAGACTTATTATGCCGAGCAAATCAAAATCTGGTTGGATCGCAAGCTGGATTTAAATCTAAATCTGTTTATTGATCTTTATTCCTGGCGGGTGCTGGCTTTCGGCGAAGTATTTGCTCCTATTCTAAATATACCGGAATATGATTTACGTTTTCGTAAAACCATAGTGGTTAATCAGGATACGGTTATTGGATTTTACCATGGACCCGATAATACTATTGAGAATATATGGCTTGACGGTGTGGGTCAGATAGCCTGTGCATTCATGGCGTATGGTGACAAATATCGAGGCTATTTCTATGCGAATCAACTGGATAAAATGATTTTTGAGAAACAAATAAACGGTAAAACGGTTCATGCTATACCCTATACGGTTAATAAAACCGGTGGGTATGAATGGGTGAATCCGGATAGTGGATTTTTATCTACGATTGCATGGTATATATTCGCTAAAAATGAATTTAATCCGTTGCGTATTTATGAATAATATAGAAAAGGTGTAATTATGAAAAGGATGTATCAATACATAATAGTTGTTACTTGTCTGTTGTCAATTTCGCTTCTGGCCGACGATTATGTCTTTTTCGATGACAGTCCTTCTAATGATTCGTATGATCCCAGCTGGGGCTATGTCAATGCACCGAGTCAGCTGGAACGGGTTGGTGAAAAGTTTCCCGTTTCCACTGATTACTATTTTCAGGGACAGAACAGTCTGAAATTAAGCTGGACATCAAATGCTAGTGGTGATTGGGGAATTGCATTAGCAGGAATTGGCTGGCCGGGACGAGATGTTAACCAGAAAGACACATTGTCATTCTATGTTTATTCTGATTCAGTCATTGTTTCAGTGAATTTACCGCTATTGTATCTGGAAGATTTATCGAATAATAAGACCGATAAAATTAAAATGTCCGATCATATTGGTGATATTCCTGATGATGTTTGGTATAATGTGCGAATTCCGTTACAACCCTTCAAAGATAATCATGCTAATGCTGATTTAAGCAGGATAAAAACATTATTTTATGGTCAGGATGTTGCAGATACTACTACTCATATAATGTATCTGGATGAAATTCGAATGGTCTCAGGGCAGAATACCGATACGACCCCGCCGGCAATACCTGAAAGTCTCTCGGCCTCGGGATATGAAAAACATATAGTGATCGAATGGGATCCGGTCAGTGATGAAGATGTTGCCGGATATAATATCTATCGTGCTGCTCCTGGTGGTTCATTTCTAAAGATTGGAGCGGCAACATCAGATCTGACAGTCTACAGTGATTTCCACGGACTGGTGAACCGCAGTTATAATTATAAAGTCAGTGCCTATGACCAGAATTATAATGAATCGGGGTTATCTACGGAAGCATTTGCAGTCACAGCAACACTTGACGATGAAGCGTTACTGGATATGGTTCAGGAGACGACCTTTCGCTTTTTCTGGAATTATGCTCACCCGGTTTCAGGTCTATCACGGGAACGCTATCCCGGTGATCCGGAGACAGTAACCTCCGGTGGATCAGGAATGGGGATGATGACCATTCCCGTGGCTATCGAACGTGGATTCATTACACGTGAAGAAGGTGTGGTACATGTTTTAAATATGTTAAATTTCTTCAAAGACGCTGACCGGTTTCACGGTGCCTGGTCACATTGGTTAAATGGAAGCTCAGGAACAGCAATACCATTTAGCGAAAAGGATGATGGTGGTGATATTGTGGAAACAGCATATGTTGCGGAGGGGATATTAACAGTTCGGCAGTATTTTGATCTAGAAAATAATGATGAATCCCAAATCCGATCCCTGGCGACCGAACTCTGGGAGTCGATTGAATGGGATTGGTACCGGCGAACTACAACAAGCAATATGATTTATTGGCATTGGTCTCCGAATTATGAATGGGAAATGAATATGCCAATTTATGGTTATAACGAGTGTATGATTGTCTATCTCCTGGCGATAGCATCCCCAACTCACCCGGTTCCCGCCAGTCTTTGGGAAAATGGCTGGGCTGCTCAGCCTTATTACGAAAATGGAAATTCGTTTTACGGAATTCCACAGTATGTGGGTTGGGATAAAGGAGGACCGCTGTTCTTCACTCATTATTCATTTTTGGGCTTTGATCCTCGCGGCAAAAAAGACAGTCATACCAATTATTTCATTAATAATCGCAATATAAGTCTGATCAACCGGGCCTGGTGTATTGATAATCCCGGGGACTTTCTGGGTTATAGTGAAAACTGTTGGGGATTGACTGCGAGTGACGATCCTTTGGTTGGATACATGGCTCATGAACCGACGGCCGGTCGTGATAATGGTACAATTACACCAACGGCAGCACTTTCGGCATTTCCCTATACGCCAGAGGAATCGATGCAAGTATTGAAACATTTTTACCGGATTTTGGGAGAAGATATTATCGGTGCTCTCGGATTTAAAGATGCCTTTAATCAATCCGAAGGTTGGGTGGCCGGTTCTTACATCGCCATCGATCAGGGGCCGATTATCTGTATGATTGAAAATTACCGGAGCGGCCTTCTCTGGGATAATTTCATGGCCAATTCAGAAATTCAGAACATGTTGGATGCGATTGGTTTTGTACCGGATTCGACAACCTCAATTTCTTCTGAAAATAGTAATATAATTGAAAAATTTACTCTCTATAACAATTATCCAAATCCCTTTAATCCCGGAACCAATATCCGCTTTAGTATTGATAAACCGGGCTTCGTAAACTTATCGATCTATAATATAAATGGACAACTTGTGTATCAGGTTGGACTTCGTTATTCAAATTCTGGCTATCAACAAATTTACTGGAACGGAACGGACCATAGTAAAAAAACACTTTCCAGTGGGATTTATTTCTATAAATTGGACCATGGTTCGAGAACACTTCATGGAAAAATGTTGCTGTCAAAGTAAAAGAAATACGGTGAGTCTGAGCTCTTATTTTAAAAAATTTAAAAATACCTATATCTATCTGCTGATTTTTCTGTTGGCGCTATTTTTGTTTTTAAATGCTTGCCATTCAGTGAAAAAAAATGACCATGTGATCAATTTTTGGGCTATGGGTGTGGAGGCACAACATCTCGGGGAATTGGTCACAGTTTTCGAACAGGAAAATCCTGAATTACATGTCCGGGTTCAGGCAATTCCCTGGTCGGCGGCCCATGAAAAATTACTAACGGCTTATGCGGGTAATTCTACTCCCGATCTGTGCCAGCTAGGCAATACCTGGATACCGGAATTTGTCATCCTGGATGCTATTGAGCCTTTGGATACACTACTGAAAACTTCAACAGATATTAATACAGCCCAATACTTTTCGGGGATTTGGGCAACGAACGAAATTGATGGAACGCTGTATGGAATTCCCTGGTATGTTGATACCCGGCTGCTATTTTACCGGAAAGATATATTTGAAGAACTTGGTCACTCGACAGCACCGGCGACATGGGATGAACTGTTTGATCTTTCTCTGAAAATTCAAAATAAGGAAAAGACCGAATATGCATTCTATTTACCCTTGAACGGTTGGCATGAAATTGTAGTCATGGCTATGCAAAACGGCTCAACACTGTTAAAAGATAACAATTCTTATGGTGACTTTGATGCGCCTGAATTTCAGAATGCACTGCGATTTTTTCTAAAATTGTATGAGCATCAATTGTGTCCGCTTGGTATGAATTCCATTTCCAATTTATATCAGAGTTTTGCAGATGATTATTTTGCAATTTACATCAGTGGTCCCTGGAATCTGGGCGAATTCCAAAAACGTTTACCGGAATCTATGAATTCCAAATGGACAGTTGCGCCAATGCCTGCATTCACTGGTGAATCTCCCGGAATTTCGACGGCCGGTGGTTCAAGTATCGTCATGTTTAAAAATTCAGGAAATAAAGCGGCAACCTGGAAGTTGATCGAATTTTTATCACGGCCGGAAATTCAGGCCCGGTTTTATCAACTCAGTGGAGATTTACCGGCTAATACCACTGCCTGGAATATTGCCGGATTACACGAGAATGAGCGAACTGAGATCTTTTTTAATCAATTACATCATGTCAAGCCGACGCCGCGAATTCCGGAGTGGGAACAGATTGCGTTGAAGATTCAACAGCATGTGGAAGCAATGGTCTATGGTAACATCACCCCCGAAGAGGCCGGTTCTCGCTTAAATATAGAGGTAGATCGTCTGCTGAATAAACGTCGCTGGTTACTTGAACGGGAGCGGAAGTGAAATTCAGAGGGCAAAATATGAACGCCGCTTACCTGTTTTTAACGCCGGCGATGACAGCGATATTTATCTTTTTCTTTTTACCGGTGCTGGCGGCTTTAGTGATGAGTGTTACGGATTTTGACATCTATTCTCTGGGTGATATTAGCCGGGCGCGGTTTGTAGGATTTTCTAATTATATCGATTTGTTTAAAAATCCTTTGTTTTGGAAGGCACTGGGCAATACCGGCTATTTTGTACTCGTTGGCGCCCCATTGTCGATTTTAATATCCATGCTGGCTGCTATGGCACTCAATTCGAAAATGCTCCGTTTCAAACCATTTTTCCGCCTGACGTTTTTTCTACCGGTTGTTACGACCTTAGTAGCAGTTGCGGTGATCTGGCGTTATATCTACCAGACCCGTTTTGGATTACTGAACTATTTACTGAGTTTTGTCGGTATCAATCCAATAGATTGGCTGGGTAATCCTCACTGGGCGATGTTGGCCCTAATCGTTATGGCTGTCTGGAAAGGCTTTGGCTATAATATGATTATCTTTGTCGCAGGCCTTCAGAATATCCCGGAAACTCTTTATGAAGCCGCCCGATTGGACGGAGCAAATGGCTGGCAGGAATTTCGTAATGTCACTTTGCCGATGTTGGCCCAGACCACCGGATTTATTACGATTACAACGCTGATCGGATATTGCCAGTTCTTTGCCGAACCCTATGTAATGACTGACGGAGGTCCGCTGAACAGTACGTTGAGCATTGTCTTGATGATGTATAAAGAGGGCTTCAAATTCTGGCGAATGGGGTATTCGGCAGCGATCGCCTTTATTCTGTTTGGAATCATTTTGATTATAACCTTGATTCAACTGCGGATTCAGAAACAATATGAAATATAACAAACCATACCAAAAGTACGGATTATATCTGCTTATGTTTCTGACAGCGATTCTTACTCTGGCGCCCTTTATATGGATGCTTTCGGCTTCAATAATGCCTGAAGGTGGTGCAAATCAGTTCCCGCCGCGATTTTTTTCAAAAACTCCGACTTGGGAACACTATCAACGCTTATTCCAACAGATGGATATTGTCCGGTATTTTTTCAATAGTGTCATTGTGGCTGTCTCCGTGACGTTCATCTCTTTACTGTTTAATTCCATGGCCGGTTATGCTTTTGCCAAATACCGGTTTCCCGGAAAAAATAAACTATTCAAATTGCTTTTATCTGCAATGGTAATTCCGGCGCAGGTAACCATGCTGCCCCTGTTTTTAATGTTGAACCGAATGGGATTAGTCAATACTTACTGGGGAATTATTATTCCGGGTATGGCCAGTATTTACGGAATATTTCTGATTCGTCAGTATATTATGTCCATTCCGGATAGTCTGATTGAAGCGGCGCGAATTGATGGTGCTACGGATTTTTATATATATTTACGCTTGATATTACCTTTAGCAAAACCGATTCTGGTGACGCTGGCGTTGTTTACATTTATGGGTTCCTGGAACGATTTTCTTTGGCCGTTAATAGTAATGACCGGTGATTCGATGTACACTTTACCAGTTGCTTTGGCGAATCTGATGGGTGAACATGCACAGGATACGGAATTGATGATGGCAGGCGCTGTTGTGACGGTTTTGCCGGTGTTGATTATCTTCCTGGTGGCCCAGAAATATTATATCCGGGGGATCATGTTGGGAAGTGTAAAGGAATAGTATGCTACGATGAGTGATTTCCCAAAATATTTTATATGGGGAGTTTCCTCAGCCAGTTATCAAATCGAAGGTGCAATTGCTATCGATGGTCGGAAAGTGTCGGTTTGGGATGAATTTTGCCAGAAGCCCTACGCAGTAAAAAATGGCGATTGTGCTGATATCGGACCCGATCATTATCATCGCTGGCGGGAAGATGTACAATTGATGACGGAGCTTGGTGTGAATTCCTACCGCTTATCAATTGCCTGGCCACGGATATTGCCGGATGGAACCGGCAGGGTAAATGCTAAGGGTCTGGCATTTTATGATCGATTGATTGATGGACTGTTGGCAAAGGGGATTGAGCCATGGATTACACTATTTCATTGGGATTATCCTTCTGATCTTTTTTTGAAAGGTGGTTGGCTACACACCGACAGTCCAAACTGGTTTGCCGAGTATACATCAATTGTAGTAGATCGGTATTCAGACCGTGTGAAGCATTGGATGACGCTGAACGAACCGCAATGTTTTATCCATTTTGGCCATCAAACTGGTATCCATGCGCCCGGTCTGAAATTAGGTTTACAGGATATATTGAAGGCGGCTCATCATGTCCTGTTGGCTCATGGCAAAGCTGTGCAGGTCATCCGGTCCAGAACGAAAATACCGGCACAGATCGGTATTTCACAGGTCGGTGTCATTGCTGTACCTGAGAATAACGCACCAGAAAATATTAATATGGCTCGCACTGCAACCTGGTCAATTACAGAAAAGAATACATGGAATAATAGCTGGTGGGGCGATCCGATGATTCTCGGACATTATCCGGAAGATGGGTTGAAACTAATGTATCACTCATTGCCGGAAATTCAAAGCAGTGATATGGAAACCATTCGGCAGCCGCTGGATTTTTATGGCGTTAATATCTACACGGCTGATCGTGTACGAGTAAAGGGAGATACCTGTGAAAAAGTTGATCCGGAAAAGGGAGCTCCAAGAACGGCTATGAATTGGACAATCGTGCCAGAATCCCTATATTGGGGGCCAAAATTTCTTTATGAACGATATCGATTACCGATTGTCGTGACTGAGAACGGGATGGCAAATCACGATTGGATTCATCTTGACGATAAAATTCACGATCCTCAGCGGATTGATTATTTAAATCGCTATATTCGGGAGTACGGGAAAGCTATTAAGGAAGGTTTGCCAGCTATCGGTTATTTTGTATGGTCCATAATGGATAATTTTGAATGGGCAGAAGGATTCAGCAAACGTTTTGGGCTTGTGTATATTGATTATAGCCGTGGTAAACGAATACCGAAGGATTCCTATTATTGGTACCAAAATTTTATCAAAACTAATGGAAAATTGACAAAACGGAGTATAAAATGGCCCCCATTCTTTTAGAGAGAATCAGTAAATATTTTGATAACCGGAAAGCAGTTATTTCCGATTTAAATCTGGAAGTTATGAATAGTGAATTTTTGGTACTAGTAGGACCATCGGGATGTGGAAAGTCTACGACCTTGCGGATGATTGCCGGTCTCGAAGAAGCGACTTCCGGTGAAATATATCGGTAACAGCTTGGTAAATGATGTTCCGCCGAAGGATCGGGATATTGCGATGGTATTTCAAAACTACGCGCTCTATCCCCATATGACAGTTTATGAAAATATGGCCTTTGGTCTGAAACTGCGGAAAATGCCAAAAAATGAAATCGAAGAACGAGTAGCCGAAACCGCTGAGATTCTGGAACTTAGTGAACTATTGAAACGCAAACCCAAGCAGCTCTCCGGCGGACAGCGCCAGCGCGTCGCTTTAGGGCGGGCGATTGTACGAAAGCCAAAAGTTTTTTTGTTCGATGAACCACTTTCCAATCTGGACGCCAAACTTCGCGTACAGATGCGGGCGGGAATTAAAAAATTGCATAAAACGTTGCAGACCACCATGATCTATGTCACGCACGATCAGACCGAAGCCATGACCATGGGGGATCGTATCGTTGTCATGAAAGACGGAAATATTCATCAGGTGGATTTACACCTATGCAGGTTTATCAATGGCCGATTGATAAGTTTGTAGCCGGTTTTATCGGCAGTCCGCCGATGAATTTTATACCCGGAAAATTACATATGGGTACATTCAAGAGCGATAGTGAAGATATCATACTATATTTTAATGAATCTGGTTTAAAAGAAATTGAAAACCAATCGGTTCAATTGGGTATCAGACCGGAAGATATTCATCTGAGAAAGCTGTCGAACCAATTTCAACCGGCCACCTTTATATTAGAAGTGTTGGAGCCGTTGGGAAATGAATCCATTCTCCATTTATCTTGTATTAATAGATTACATGTTGTTTCTCGTACCCATGAAACCGAAGTTACGGCGGAAACTGGCTCGCCACTTAATGTATATATTGATATAGAGCAAATACATTTTTTTGATGATTGATCCGGATTTGTTGTATAATCACTCAATATTCAAGGTTTGTTTGATTAAAGTCTGTTCTGAATAGCGAGGTGAAGAGGGAGAAGAGTACTCTCAAGAATCCGACTTTGTCAACTTCCTCGGATAGTTCCATCTCCGTCTATAATAAAAATATCTACATAAAAATCTATTCAATTTAATTATTCAAATCTTCTGACCTGGATTCAAGTATCAAGTGCAACTTCATAATGGTTAAAAAATACTTCATTTGGTGTTAAGAACCCAAGACATTTTCTAGGTCTGTTGTTCAATTTATTTTGCACAGTTTTTACTTGTTGCTCAGATATAT
>Ga0265594_1000738_pt1 | contig 26526 bp, 19 predicted proteins | sample saktaG_11_FD_190147 | JGI IMG/M metagenome (GOLD analysis project Ga0265594, IMG submission 190147) | Saline water microbial communities from Sakinaw Lake, British Columbia, Canada - sak_2011_5_24_80m | ecosystem: Environmental > Aquatic > Non-marine Saline and Alkaline > Saline ... | reverse complement strand
CCACCAACTCCCTACAGTATTAAGATGAACTCCGAAATTATCAGCAATTTCCTGCTGTGTTTTCCCTGTTTTTATCAACCGAATTGTTTGCTTTCTCAGATGATTGCGAACGTCATCTGGCTGTTTTCTTAAATCTGTTTCTTTCATGCTTATAAGATAACATTTTTAACCTTATATCACACAGTTATTTTCCGCCGCGTTAATATTATAGCAAATATGCTTTACGGGAAAATCCAGGGATATTAATAAGTTTGAAAATGTCTGTATTTAGGGAAATCATAAAAAGTGTCTTTTACTGGACATTTATTCCAAAATGTAGACATATAGAAAATGGTGAAATGTGCAAGAGGATTAGGATTATGAAATTTAAGCAAGTAATTATTTTAATTTTGATTATAAATAATCTTTCTACTGTAAATGCTGAAATTCCAGAACCTATTGCTATTACTTCATTTACAAACCACAGTGGTGATAAAAAATATGAGTGGTTTGATGAGGCTTTTGCAAATATGTTGACAACTGATTTTGCTTCTATCAAGAAAATTTCAGTTGTTAATAGGGTCGCTTTAAAAAATATTCTCAAAGAACAAAGTCTATCTCTTTCAGGAATTACTGATGAGAATTCATCAGTTGAAATTGGGCAATTAGTTGGTGCAAAATCAATTATCACTGGAAGTTTTGTAGTGATAGGAAATGAAGTTAGAGTAGATGCACAAATCTATTCAGTTGAAACTGGAGTGGCAATTGGGGCTGCTGCAGTAGAAGGTAAAATGAATGATATCTTTAATCTTGAGGAACAGTTAGTTATTAAATTGTTCGATGTATTATCTATCGAATTGACTGATGAGCAAAAAAATACTATTCTTAAAAAGGAAACTGAAAACATTATAGCAGTGGAAAATAATTACAGAGGTGTTGTTGCCGAGGATGATAGCCAAATTGAACTTGCTGTTAATTTTTACAAAAAAGCTGTTCAAGCGGATCCAAAATATAAAAATGCTTATAAAAATTTAGAGCGAGCTTCAAAACAATTAGAAGGTAAAAAATTATTTTCTAATGCTTTATCGGAATTAGGGGAGAAAGAACAACAACTTGATACTATAAAATATTTGTTTAATGAATTTGAGAATTCTTATTATAAATTTTATATAACTGATGATATTAATATAGTAACAAATACAAACAATCCTGATGTAGCAGATATCTTAATAAAGTTCCATGTAAATATAGATAAAAATGCAATAATACAATTGTTAAATAACTTGGAGTCTATTTCAGCAGGAGATTGTGAGATATTATTTTCGGTAGGGGGACTTGAGACGATAGAATCTCCTAAAAAATCGGGGGGAATAAAAAAAATATTAGAAATTTTAGGTGAATTGATCTCTATAAATCAAAGAGAGAATAATAAATCATATACATTATTTCTCTATGAAGAAAACTATAAATGGTTTAAGTCAAAATACGAATGGGATGGAAGGGGAGCTGGATATGTTTGTGAATTATGGTTTGAAAAATTGAAAATTATTCAACTTAAAGCAAATGAAGAAATTGTGGCAAAAAAAGAGATCGTTGTAGCAGTTGTGAGGGACTGGCGACTAGGTAATTATCCATTAGATATTGTAAATCCAAAAATTACTTGTTGGGATTCAATAATTGGTTTAGATAATGCTGAAGAAGGTTTATCCCCATTGGAAGTAACTGTACTAATTCCTGAAATTAATATTAATAAGATTAGAGAGATTGATAATGTCGAAATAGTCAATCCGTAAATACTGATTTGTCGTATATGAATAATAAAATATTTACCAAGATAATAATTTGTAACTCGTAATTTTTTATTGTGGTAATGATATGTTAGAGATACTTCATAATTAGAATGGCTAACGCCGTAAATGGACCCTTAACCTTTAAGTAAGAAAAAATTGAGGAGAAAGAAATGGTAAAAAAATCCCGAACAAGTAAAAGAATTAATATTCTAGAAGGTATTCTTGCCATTATGGAAGAACACGAGATGTTTTGTGAAATTGTTAGCAGAAAGAATGATACTGAAAACCAAATTCAAAAAGCTTTATTTCTTAGATTGCAAAAAGAATTACCTCAATTATTGGTAGAACGGCTTGGGATAAGTATTAAAAAGGCACAATATCAAGTAGATAAACAATTTAAGTGGGAGCAAAATACTAAAACAACAGTTTCAAATTTTCCATTTTTCTCAACTAATCATAGACCAGATGCAGTATTTATTCCATATAATAATCTCAGGATTGCCTTTGAAATAAAAAAAGGGAACAATGGAAATGCTTTAAGGTCAGGGATTGGACAATCAATTGTTTATTCCACACAGTTTGATTTCGTTTTATATTTTTTTGTTGACACATCTCCCGGCTGTGATATAAAGAATAATTCATCTGCTAAAAAAGAGAAAGAATTGACTGATTCTTTGTGGAATAACTACAACATTAAATTTATTATAGTATAAAATTTCGATTTAATTCACTGAGTATTAATTTATTACAGTATTTTCATCTATAAAATTTTATTCAATAGGTCTGATTTACCTCTCTTTTTCATCCAGAATCTTCTCGATCTCGTCCATTGCCCGGTTCATCATTTTCATGGTTTTGTCAAAGGGTTCGGAGGTGGTCATATCCACGCCGGCGTCTTTGAGAAGATTGATCGGGTAATCGGAACCGCCCGCAGAGAGGAATTTGATATATTTATCCAAAACGCCGGGTTCTCTATCCATGATCTTCTCGGCAAGCGCTGTGGAAGCGGTGAAGGATGTCGAGTATTGATAAACATAATAATTATAGTAAAAATGGGGTATATAAGCCCACTCAACGTCGATATAATCGGGAATGACACATACACCTCCGTTATGTCCGTAATATGCCTGTACGATGTTCTTATAAAGCTCCGACATGGAATCTCCGGTGATCTGTTCGCCTTTCTCCGCCATTTCGTGCATGCGCAGCTCAAATTCGGCGAACTGGGTCTGGCGGAAAAGGGTACCTTTGATACCATCCAGATATTCCATGAGAAGTGATAATTTCACATCATCATCGGTGGTTTTATTGTAAACATCGGTGAATAACAGGATTTCATTCAGTGTTGATGCGACTTCGGCGACGAAAATCGGGTACATGGCTGTCTGAAAAGGCTGGGTTTTATTGCTGTAATAGCTTTGCATTGTATGACCAAGTTCATGTATCAGAGTTGACACATCGTTGTAGAGATTGTTATAGTTCAGCAGTATATAGGGATGGACATCATAGGCGCTGCCGGAAGAGTAAGCGCCGGAACGTTTACCGGGAGTGGGGTAGACGTCGATCCAGCGATTTTTAAATGCTTCATCGATTGTTTTGACGTAATCTTTTCCCAACGGCTTCACCGCGGAGAGAACCATATCTATAGCCTCATCATATTTAAAATCAGCATCGATGCCTTTTACTGTCGGAGCGTACAAGTCGTAATAAAACAGTGTGTCCACACCCAGCATACGGCGTTTGATTTCCAGATAACGATGAAATGAATCAAGGTTCTTATTGACGTTTTCAATCAATGAATGATAGACTTTTGTAGGAATATTGTTGGCATCCAGGGCAGTTTCCAGAGTGCTGGTATAATTCCGAACGTTCGTATAAAAAATATGAGATTTCACATTGCCGTCAATCTCAGTGCCGAATGTTCGACGAAAATCGTTGAATTTCCCGAAGAATGCTTCAAAGACAATTTTGCGGTCTTCGCGATTTGCGGTTGCCCGGTAGCGTCCGTATCCAGCCTGATCGACGAGCACTTCCTCGCCATTGCTTAACTTGACTTTCGGATAGGGCATGTCGGCGTTTTTGAAAATACCGTAAATTGAACCGGCAGTACCTGTAACCAGTCCGGCTTCGGCGACGATCTTTTCCTCTTTTTCACCAAGCATATGCTCTTTGCTGCGCAGCAGGTCGTGCAGGTAGTGTTCGTAAATTCTTAATTTGGGTTCTTTAATAAGGAATTTATCGATCTTCTTTTTATTCATTGTCAGGATTTCCGGATCGATGAAGGAAGATTTTGAGTTATATTGAGTAAATAACTGGCTTATTTCCTGGCGCATGGCAAGATATTTGGAATCCCGTGTGTCGAGGTCCGATTTTTTACCGGCATAACTTGAAAGCCGTATCATTTCCTTGATAATATTGCTGTGGTAATCCAAACCCTTTAAGAGTGAAACAGGCGATTTCGTCAGCTTGCCTTTGTATTTCAGGATGCCGTCGAATTTCTTTACGGTTTCATCTTTGGCTTTTTGATACGCTTCTTCGGAAGAATAAAGATCCGTCAGATCCCACTTATACTGATCTGCAATCTCAGAGCGGTCGCGGGTTTGCGACAGAACTTCATTGCTAAAAAAGCTAAGTGTTAAAAATACCATAAGTACACCAATTAATTGTTTCATGATACCCTCTTGTTAGTGTTAAAATTTCATTACCATTCCCAAGCTGGGGCTTGGGAATAAGTTGTTTACGAAGAAAACCGACCCTGCGAAGACCATTTGACTTCACAAAAAACCGGTTTAAATAAAATTCGCAGTTTACTTTCATTAAAAGGGAAAAAATAATGGTAAGTCTCTTATACGCTGTTTAACATCGTTCAAATATAGCCTCAAACACCGTAGTAAAGCAAATATTCATATGGCGTCGGTCGGTTCCGGTTTTCCAGGAATTCGTTCGTGATTTTATAATCGATCCAGGTCTTGAAAATATCTTCCTGAAAGACATTTCCCTTGAGGAGAAATTTGTAATCCTGTTTCAGATGGTCGAGCGCCGATTCAAGTGAGGTCGGCAACGTTTTGATTGAATTCCGGACATTATCATTTTGGGGATCGAAGAGATTTATATCGAAAGGACCGAATCCCTCATCTGTTATGTTTAATTTATTCCGGATTCCGTCGATTCCGGCAAGCAGCATCGCCGACATGGCAATATACGGATTACAGGTGGCGTCCGGTGGACGGTATTCGATGCGCTTTGATTCCGGAGTGGTGGCGTACTTGGGAATGCGGATAGCAGAGCTGCGGTTTCCAAGGCTGAAGAATAGAGCCACAGGCGCTTCAAAACCGGGAATCAGGCGTTTGTAGGAATTGGTCGAAGGATTTGTCAGGGCGGTAATTGCCGGCGCATGTTTTAAAATGCCGGCAATATAAGACTGAGCCAGCTGACTCAGACCTCCATAACCATCGGCGTCATAGAAAAGCGGCTTTCCAGCTTTAAAAAGATGCTGATGAAAGTGCATGCCGCTGCCCGGTTCGTTATGCAGCGGTTTCGGCATGAAGGTCGCGGTTTTGCCATATTTTTTAGCAACCATTTTGGCGATATATTTTGTAATGACCGTAACATCAGCCATGCGGGTTAAATTTCCGAGCAGGACTTCGATTTCTACCTGCCCGGAACTGCCGACTTCATGATGGTGATACCTTACGGGGATTCCGCAATCTTCCATTACTTTAACCGTTTCGGAACGGATGTTGTAAAGTTCATCATAGGGGGGAGCGGCATGATATCCGCGATGATTAAACAGCTGGTAGCCATCTTGTTTACCTTCATCGAAATAATTGCTCCACTGAGCCTCGTTGGAATTGATTTTAAAATAGGAATAAAATGGATCATTTCGATAATCGACATTATCAAAAATATAATATTCGAATTCCGGTCCCCATCTACTCTCGGTCGCAATTCCCGTTGATAATAGGTATTTTTCGGCAAGAGCAGCAATATACCGGGGGTCTCTGTAAAAACGTTTCCTTGTATCCGCTTCGGCGATATTGCATAAAAAACTCAGGGTTGGATATTCGTGAAAAGGGTCCATGAATGCCGTTTTAAGATCCGGGATCAATACCATATCACCAGCTTCGAGAGCTTTGAATCCGGGTGTGGAAGAGGAATCGAACCCGACTCCTTCCTGCATGAGCTGATCATTAAGCCGAGGTGCCGGAATGGTAATATGATGAAGCCCGCCAAACAGATTTGTGAATTTTAAATCAATGAAACGGATATCATTTTTCCGGATAAATTCCGTTGCTTCTTCCAGTACAGTAAACATACGAACCTCTTTATACTTTAATTATATTCATTCAAAGGGTAATATAACGTAAACAATTTAATTATGACAACAAAAATATAGGCAGTACGCTTAAATTAATTAAGATTCTTCAAAATAAGAAAAGAGATTATTTCTAATCTTAAAATAGTTAAAGAAACATTGAACCTTAATAGAAATATATAAGAGAAACAATGGGAGGCAGATGTAAAAAAAAGAAACAGTTAGTAATTCCTCGAATAACGTAGATGATCAGGTGCGTACAAAATTTCCCTTTGCATTTATGACTCGATCTATTTCAAAAACTGCCTGGAATTCTGCAAATCTTACTCATGCTGTAGAATATTTTAGACTTAAATATTGTTGCAATTAATAGCGGACACATTCCACATTATGTAGTTATGTCAGGAGATCACTCTTAACACTCACTATTATATGTAAGAAACAGCATCACGTCATGAGTGAGCTCATGACGGAACCGGGAGAAATACAAATATTATTTGTTTTAATTTAAAATAGCGTTTAATTTGTAAGCATTGAAATAGCGAGTACATTACATGGAATCAATCCACTTACTTTATAGTTAGAGGTATAAAAAATCAAGGATAAGTAAATGTCAAACGAAATAATTAGAAAAGGTGTTTTTTGGCTTCCAAGTAATCCGTTTCGAAAAATCGCAGGGTATTTAAAATATTCAAATCAAGACATTCGATTAGATTTAATTGGCTCACTTGAAAATTACAAAAACTCTCAAAAAGGTTTTGAATATAAAATTATAAATGGGGTACTCGGGACAGAAGCGGTATTACTTTACGATAGTTTTGAAACTGAGCGGAATTTTTATATCGTTACAATGGATTATACTTCCTTAATATCAAATATAATATTTTTCGGAATTAATGCGACAGATCCATCAGATTTAAAATTTCACAGATGCAATACACATTTTACTCAATTCGAAGAGTGGATAAATAAAAAAGATAGTTTTAAAATAAAAATTGACAGGGTTAAATATAAAGTAAATGTTGAGTATAGTTTACCAGATCCTATTGAAATACAATTTAACAAATCTAATAAATGTCGTATTATATTTACTGCTTCTGGGCCTTCCATTAGTTATTATCAAAAAGATGCAATAATACAACAAAGTGTGAAGTTTGCATATGATTCAAAACGTAAAAAAAATGTTTCAGTTTTATTAAAGTATATTTCACATTTCTCTAAATTATTAATACTATTTACTCAGAAACCCATCTTTCAAAGTGATACTAAAGTCATAGTTAACGGTTCTAAAAAACAAAAAAAGATAGAAGCAAATATTTTTAGAACATATAGAGATGTTATTTCTATTACGAAAAAAGTTACACCAACAGAATATTTAGTGAATTATTTTGATATAGAAAGTAAATTTATTAATATAGTAAAAAAGTGGTTCTCATATCAATCATTAGTTGATGTAACACTTACTAATTATTTTGATAATTTCTTTGCAAATACATCTATAGAGAACCAATTTCTAAACATTTTAAAATCAATGGAATCTTACCATAGAGAGCTTCTATTTCCAAGAAATATGAACCAAGTTGATCGTTACATTTCTTTATTTTTAAGAACTAGTCGAGCTTTTAACTGTTATCTTAGAATTCCCAGTAAAGTTAAATTTTGTGAAAAACTTAGAGATACTCGAAATGATTTAACTCATAACAATCCAACTGTAGTTGAGATACAGAAAAATTTTAAAAAACTTTATCGATTGACAATGGAAGTAAGACTAATCCTAACTTCAAATATTCTATTTGATATTGGATTAGATATTAAAGAAATAAAAAAATTGATAGGAAGATCAACTGTATTTCAAAGTGTTAAAAGATAAACCTCTAACGCTGCAGCCAACGCTGGGAACTGTTCGATGATTTTAGAGTTTAGCATATTTGTAAAAGGTTTGAGAATAATCAAAGGTATTCGCTCCGAAATCCGGCGTATATTACGCAATGTCATGTAAAAAGAAATAATCGCGGAACAATTAAAAAAATATTGCATATATCTATATGACGTATTAATATTAAGATGTGTGACGTATAAGGAGATGATATGCAAACAAAATTGACTTTAAGAATAGAAGATGAACTGATACGACTGGCTAAATCTGTTTCCGAGAAAAAAGGTAAATCGCTCTCTAAAATGGTTGCGGATTACTTTAGGGTACTTACTACAAAAGAACTTTTTGATAATATAGAATTACCGCCCAATGTAAAATCTTTGTATGGCGCTCTCGCCGATTCTAATATCGATGAAAATGATTATAAGAAATACCTTGAAGGTAAATATTTATGAAGATCCTATTTGATACGAATGTAATACTGGATGTACTGCTTCTTCGTAAACCATATCATAATGCTGCTGCATTTCTAATATCCGAAGTCGAAAAAGGAAATATTGAGGGATATATTTGTCCGACGACCTTAACCACTATTGGTTATTTAGTAACAAAAGTCAAAGGATCCGATAAAGCGAAGAAGCTGATTAAAAACCTACTAAATATTTTTGAACTGACCGAGTTAAATAGATCAGTATTTGAATCTTCGTGTAGTCATAAAATCAGTGATTTTGAAGATGCGGTGTTACATGAGTCGGCAAGTCTAAGTCATATAGATGGAATTGTGACAAGAAATATTAAAGATTTTAAATATTCTTCTCTAAACATCTATGCCCCTGAAGAACTTGCTGGAATTATAAAGTCACTTTAATTGGAAAAGCCATAACAAATAAGGATTGATACGACGTTTCTGTCGTAATCAATCCAGAGTTCAAGAAGCCCGTACATAAAAAAAGGCAGAAACCAATTTTCAGCGTAGCCAAATTGGTTTCTAGTAGATGTTTGACCTGAGACTGAACCAAAACCAATTTAGCCCCGTCAGTAACCGGGTCGGAAATTGGTTTTTAAATGGAAGTCTAATTATAATTTAGTATATATCAATACATGTTTTCCCGGTTGTCGATGATGGATGCCGTTTCCTTCATCTCGGCGACCCAGGCGCTGTAGTAATTGGTTTTTGCCCGTTTATGCAGACGGTCACGGATAAGCTCCTTTTCCACGCGATAATCATCTTCATCGATATCTTCAACAGCGATTAGTTTGATTATTACATACTGATTACCGACTTTCACCGGCTGTGAAATCTGACCTTTATCGAGAGCGAGAATGGTGCCGATTATTGCATCGGAGCGACTCAAACCCTTTAACGGACGATTAAGCGTCACTTTATTGTGGAGTTCGTGCTTAATTTCCGGATTTGATTGCACCGCAAATTCCAGAGATATTTTACTGTCGAGTTGTTTACGAATATTGGATGCGATTTCTCCTAAATGTTCAGAACGTTTCTCGACAAGAATCGTTGAACGGATGGCATCTGATACTTCCTTAAGGGGCTTATAGTGTTCGGGATTGACCTTTGTCAGTTTAAACAGGGCATAGCCATCATTTGCGCCCAATAATTCCGACAAGGTTCCAATGGGTTTATCGGCAAAAGCAAAGCGTACGGCTCGCGGAAAGGATCCTAAGTCCGTAATATACCGACTGTTTTTATTTAGAGCGTTCGTTGATTTTATTTCCATTTTATGACTGTCTGCGGCTGCTTCAAAACCAAAATCGCTTGCATCGAATGCGAATAGATTGGCTTTCGATCGAAGTTTATCAAGAGTCTCAGGACCGATCGTAATTTTTAAGAGGATATGCCTGGCTTTGACCTGTTCCTGCCCATTTTGCGTGCGTTTATCTTCAACCTTGATAATATGATACCCAAAACTTGTCAAAACAGGGTCTGAAATTTCTCCCCTTCTCAGGGAAAATGCGGCTTCCGAAAAAGGCTTTACCATTTGATTGCGGTCAAACCAGCCCAGGTCACCGCCGCTATTTTTTCCACTTGGATCTTCGGTGTATTCGATTGCGACAGTCTCGAAAGATTCACCAGCCTCGATCCGATTTTTCAGATTAACAGCGAGTTCATGTTGTGTCAGAGAGTCTGCCGGAGAGGGTTTCAATTCGAAAAAGACATAATCCATTTCCCGGGTTTCTTCGAAGAAATAATCCTCTTTATGGTTATTGTAATAGGTTTTAATTTCTGATTCGGATACGTTAAGAGAATCCGAACTAACCATAGAATAGGGGAAGAAAAGGGTTTCAAGAGTAAAAGGGACTTTCGTTTTTGTATATTCATTGAGTACTTCGCCATCGCTGATTACCGCAAGGTTTTCAACCAAATTGCGAATCTTCAGAAATGGAAGTAAACCGCGAAGATATTGTTCGACGCCTATCCATTCGTTACCCTGCGGATTAGTTAAAGCCTGAACATACTTTTGTTGGTCAAATTGACCATTTGTAAGAAACACTTCCTGGTTGGTTAAAAAGTCCGGCGGATATTGCATCAGGTATTCGTAAACTTCCCAATCGGTTGCTTCCAGGCCTAATCGTTTGACCTCTTCGGCAATGAGGGTCTCATTAATAAACGATTCCCAGACCTGGTCAGATATACGCTGAATCACATCTTCGGTAATTTCCTGACCGCTTTCACGGATCCGATCAAGTTCATTCTGTATAAGGCGGGAATATTGCATGCCGTCAAATTCCTTACCATTTACAATACCAGCTTTTCCCTGTAATTTTTTCTCTTTTGAAAAAATATCCAAAATATTCGCGCCGCCAACCAAACCGCCAATGGTCATACTCAGGACAAATATGATCAGGAACGCCCATAAAATGACGTGCGTATTGTCTCTCATTCGTTTCATAACTGCCATAACTTTATTCGACCTCCTAATTTGTAAATATTCCGCTTTTTAGCGGACATCAAATATAACTATATTTCGATTTTCAGGCAATCGCAAAAGTGATGGAAAAGTTTATATTGATTAATAGTGTGCTTCATTTTAACTTTTTTCAGTGTTTATAGGAAAAAATAAGTGAGAAAATGAAGAAATTGTTACGACGGCTAATTTGTATCCGTTGGAGTTAAAGAAGAGGTTGTTCTACATAGTTGAGGGTGACATCTTTATTCAAATTAAAACCAATTTACATCTTGAAAATGATAAGCAATTTACTGAACTTGTTACGTTTTTAAAATGCCAAGAAGCGATGAGGAATTTCCAAATGAGATACCAGTATTGAAAAGGCTATATATAGCAGAATAATTCTTGAAAGTAATTGACTTGTGAAAGCGGAAATAAAAATAAGTGTATTTACACCGGAAAAGATTGATAATCTTCCCAAAGATATCCAGAAACTTGTGTGGAGAGCTTTGTTATACAAATCACAGATCATGGAATATAAAAAAGAATATATTGCAAGAAATGACGATAAGATTTTAGAAAAGCTCATTAAATATTGCGAGGCGTTCACTAACATGCAGGGAATATTAGATAGAAAATGTAAAAGGGATGGATTAAAAAGGATTGAAATAGTTTAAGAATGAAGGCGAGTCATAGTAATAATCAATTTTTAGATTAACGTAGGGTGATGAACATGAAAATACTGGTAACCGGCGGAGCAGGATATATAGGCAGCCATACCTGTCTTGAATTATTGAGAAACGGCTTCAGTGTTGTTGTCGTCGATAATCTGTCAAACAGCAGTGAGGAATCGCTTAGACGAGTTCAGGAAATCACAGGGAAAGCACTTGAATTTCATAAAGTCGATCTATTGAATAAAAAACATCTTGTAGAGGTATTTGAAAAATATAAGTTTGATGCGGTTATCCATTTTGCCGGGCTGAAAGCTGTCGGAGAGTCGGTCGATATTCCGCTTAAATATTATCATAACAATATCACCGGAACCATAACTCTCTGTGAAGTGATGGCGAAATATAATGTAAAAAATATCGTTTTCAGTTCCTCGGCAACAGTTTATGGTGAACCTCATACAGCACCGATTACCGAAGATTTTCCCACATCAGCAACAAATCCCTACGGACGAACTAAATTATTTATTGAAGAGATATTAAAAGACCTTTACGTTTCCGACAACTATTGGAATATTGTGCTTTTACGCTATTTTAATCCGGTTGGAGCACATCATAGCGGACGCATTGGTGAAGATCCCAAAGGAATTCCCAATAACCTGATGCCTTTCATCAGCCAGGTTGCTGTCGGTAAACTGAAAGAATTATCGGTATTCGGGAATGACTATCCAACGAACGACGGAACCGGCGTTAGGGATTACATCCATGTGGTGGATCTTGCTCTTGGACATGTCAGGGCGCTGCAAAAATTGATTAGAAAGAGCGGAGTGCATATTTATAACCTGGGAACCGGGCGAGGCTATAGTGTGCTCGAAATGATTTCGGCATTTGAGAAAGTCAGCGGTCGAAAAATCCCGTATCGTATCATCGATCGCCGACCCGGTGATATCGCCGAATGTTATGCCGATCCGTCAAAGGCAGAGAAAGACCTGGGTTGGAGAACCGAAAGAGGAATTGAAGATATGTGCGCCGATACCTGGCGCTGGCAGTCGCAGAATCCAAAAGGTTTTGAATAATCGCTATAAAAAATATCTTTATGTTTCGAACTTTCTTACTCGAAAAATCAACAATTGCTTCCAACATCTTTATTTTGATTAATTTTTATTGTTAAAAGAGATTAATTTTAGGATTAAAATGCAATGAACAGTATGATAATTAAAAACGGTAACATAGTAACTGCTGAAAAAATATTTAAGAGCGATATTGAAATTCGTAACGGAAAAATCTTCAGCATCGGTCAGGATCTTAATAAGAAAGATGTACAGATAATAGATGTAGATGAAATGCTGATTCTGCCCGGAATTATTGATAGTCATGTTCATTTTGAAGAGATTTTTCCCGGCGGTTTAAAAAATGCCGATGATTTTGAGAGTGGCACCAGGGCTGCCGCCGCCGGCGGTGTTACAACCGTTATTGATTTCACATCTCCTCAGGCACGAGGTGAATCGCTGGTTAAAGCCTTTCAGCGCCGTCGCCGGCAGGCTGATCCTGAAGTTTTTGTGGATTATTCGTTGCACTGTTGTTTTCCCGGTCGAGTGACGTCAGAGCTTTTATCTGAAATGAGGGAAATAAAAGATATTGGAGCGCCGAGTTTTAAGATATTTACTGCCGGAGAAAATTTAGGACTTAACAGGGGTGAAGTATTTGCGGTTTTGCAGCAAGCCGCAGAATTGGGCCTTATGGTTGATGTGCATGCCGAAGAGGGAGATGTAATTAATTTTCTGGAAAATCGCCTGCTGAAAGCGGGTAAAAATTCCTTATCATTCTTTCCGCAAAGCCGTCCGAATTTTGTTGAAGAAACGGTTGTGCATGATTTAATCAGGTTTAATGCGCTCTTAAAAGGAAAACTATATTTTGTTCATCTTTCTGCCGGCGAATCCGTAGAAACATTGAATCTGGCTCAAGATTTAGAGGGTAAAGTTTTTGGTGAAACCTGTCCGCAATATTTACTGTTAACCGACAGTTGTTACGAGTTTGATAATGGGGAACAGTATGCCATTGTGCCTCCTCTTCGCCATGCTGAAGATCAAAAGCGATTATGGCAGGCTATTAAAGAGGGAATTATTCAGGTTGTCGGCACGGATCATTGCCCGTTTATGTCCCAGGATAAGCGAGGGAAGTCAGATTTTACTCTAGTACCCAAAGGCATGGGAAGCGTTGAGTTGCTGCTGCCGTTGATGTTTTCGGAAGGTGTCGTAAAGAAACGTATTTCTGTAAACCGGTTGGTCAGGGTTCTTTCAACTGATCCCGCTAAAATTTTCGGGATGTTTCCTCGAAAAGGAGCGATTGCATTGAACAGTGACGCCGATCTAGTGATTTTTAATCCCGGAGAAAAATGGCAGGTGTCCACGAACAAATTAGTAAGCCGCGCTGATTTTTCGCCATATGATTCATTTGAACTTACCGGAAAAGTGGAAATGACAATTTCTCGTGGAGAAGTTGTCTATCGGGATGGAAAAATATTGGGAAAAGCAGGCAGGGGACAATTTATTTTCAGGAAGTTGTGATATAATTCTAACAGAATAATATATGATTAATACGGAACGAATGTCCATGTGTAACCCAATACTCCACTAATATCACTGTTAAATATTTTAAAACATTGTATCGCTTTTATCATCAAATGTCAGGTTTATCTTTACCAACTCCGGTCGCGCCGTTGTCCGGATCGGCGGTCCCCAGGTACCGAAACCGCAGGAAACATAGACGTGAGTATTTCCGATCTTCTCGTGCCCGAAGCTGATACGGAAAATCTTCGATGTAATTGCATTGAAGGGCCAGAGTTGCCCGTGATGCGTATGACCGGAGAGCTGCAGATCGATATTGTTATCGATGGCATCATGCAGGTTCGATGGCTGATGGTCCAGGAGAATTGTGGGACTGTCCGGATCGATATCTTTGATTAATTCAGGTATGCTTTTCCTTTGTTTACCATTGAACCGGCGAGAGTCTAAGTCTTCCCGACCGATGATTGTAATCCCGTTCGGCAGCGTTACCACCGAATCACGGAGGAGTGTGATATTTTGTTTTTCAAGATAATGAATGGCTTTATCAATACCGCCGATATACTCATGGTTGCCGGTGACGGCATAGACGCCCAGCGGCGCCTGAAGATCCTTTAGACAATTGCCGAGGTCTTTTTGGATCAATGACCCCGGGTCTTCATCAATCACATCTCCGGCAAAGAGAATCAGATCCGGTTTGATGTCATTAATTATGCGGATCATTTTTCGCAGTCGTTTTTGTCCAACCACGACGCCCAGGTGAATATCACTAACCATGGCAATCGTAAATTCTTTAGTATATTCGTTTTTTTTCGAGATGTCGATGCTGATTTCCCGGATGTGGGGATTGATGGCGTTGATCCGCCCGACTGCGACGATTATGAAAACAATTATGATTGAGACAATTCCGAGGGTGAAGTTGGTCTGAGCGGGATTGCTGCGGACAAAAGTGGGCAGGAAGGTCAGAAAATGATCGGTAACCCGAACGATATCAATCAGGACAACTATCACCAGGAAGTAGACCATCAGTGCCAGCCAGTAGGCTCCGATCCAGTTCAGAAGATCGGCAATCCTGCAGACTGCGATGCGCTCCAGTAAGCGCCCGGCTATATAAGACAGTGACAGGATCAGGAAAAGTTTGATATAAATAGTTCTTAAAAGTGGTGTAAATATAAATGCCTGCAGTCCGCGCACAAATATGTAATAATTAACTGAAGAATAGATACCGAATACAATACTGAAAAAGAGAAGATATTGATAAAATTTCATTTAAACCAGACGGTTGACATTGAGTTCCGGATAACCGCATTGGCGAATTTTACGGATAGTCTCCGTTGGATCGTATTCCAGACAGCGGATTCTGAGGACATTTTTCTTGGAATCGAAAATCACATATTTGGCGCGCCGGTCAGGTTCGCGTGGTTGTCCAACGCTTCCGGCATTGATGATATAGCGTTTCGCCGGATCCAGCGTCGTGTCTCCTTCATGTATGGGAGAAAAAGTGACCGAATCGCCATCGTATGTATATAATCCCAGCGTATGTGTATGTCCAACGAAGGCAATCTTTTCAGGAAATGATTCAAAAATATAACTGAGAATCGGAATCGGGAATTGGGAAATATATTCCAATGCGGAATCCGGCGGGATTCCATGCACGAAGCGGATGTTTTCAATAATCAAAAACAGGGGAAGCGTTTTTATATATTCTATAACAAGATCCGCTAGTAACGATTTGGTGATTTGCATGGAATCATAGGCGATCTTTGAAAAAGAACGCAGAATATGTTCGTTAATCAATGCATACTCATGGTTTCCAAGAATCGAAGGGATGAAATTATGAATTAATTCAAAAGTAACTTCATTTGAATTGGGACCGTAATCGATAAAATCGCCCAATGATATTGTTCGGTCTGTTTCCTGGGCTTCTATATCGCGCAGGACTTCCTGAAATGCTTCAAGATTTCCGTGAATATCCGATATAACCGCTAATTTCATCTATTAATTCTGTATATACTAAATTTCATTACCATAGGTTTCATTGAGGTAAATTGCTACAGTTTTATCGAAATAATTCCATCATCGGATCCCAGGGCGGCAGCACAACCGGTTTTGTTTTCAATAATTCCAATACCTCTTTCGGCAGGTGGGATTTTTGAATGATAATAGTAAACACATATTCATCAAACCAGGAATCATACATCGTCCAGCGACCGCCGTTCCCACGATCAATTCCCCATGAATTTTCAACCAGCCACTTTACCGGTTTGTCGTCTTTTAGATCGACACCGGTGAAAACCATTCCATGGTTTGGCGTGGACGCACAGGTTATTAAACGGTCTTTTTTGGATATTTTAGTATTGATATTGAACAGCGTCTCATAATCGTAAAGATCCACTGCCATGATTCCGCGATCTTTTTCCATTTGATGTCCGACATCGGCGGCGAACCAAACGGGAACGCTGTCGAGAACTGAAGCGCGGGTATATTCTTTGAGTTTTGATATATCAAGATTAATGAAATCCATATTAGAAATATTTGTTATGTTACGGCAGTATTTGATCTCATAGTGAGTATTATAGGGATGCATGGTGTGATCCATTATGGTTACATATTCGCCGAGATCAAATCCGACGACTTCTTTATAAAATTTCCGGGGTGAATATTTTTTTTCACTGACATTATTGTCTTTATCGACATATTTCCAGGTGAATTCTTGTGGCGGAAGTCCAAGATGGTAAACGAGCAAGCGGTAGACGTCGGAAAGCATCTCCTCTTTTCGTTTTCTCAGCACATTTTTCTTCGGCGTTTTTTGAGCCATTTGCCGGAGTTCAAGAGTATTGGCGCGCATCAGGTTGTTTAAAATGTAATTAAAATTTTCTGATTTTTCGCTGCTCACTGTTTCTACCATCACGCCTTTCGGAACCACACCGTATTTATCGATCAATGCTGTAAAATAATTCCACCAGCCACCGTCGGCAACCGGGGATTTCAATAATATTTGCATTTCACGATCGTTCAAATCTTTATCCGTATTCTCGATCATGGTTTCCAGAAATAAATTGGCTTTTTCAAGTTTATCCCAGAAGAATAAATAGTTCTGGGAGAATTCAAAAGATTTTAGATTGTATTTTTTGATTACATAAGGACGCATAATATTCAATCCGGCAAACATCCAGCAGCGACCGGTGCTTTTTTGATCGGTTATGCCCTCTGTTTTGATCTTATGCGAAAAAACATCGTTGTATGAATTGTAAATTTGATGGTTGAGTGTCAGTTGCTTCATGTCTGTGTTTGTGACAGCGTTTATCAGAGCTCTATCAGCGCCATCGAGATCGAGTTGGTGTCGAAATTCCTCAATCATGCGCGGGGAAAGCTCGCCGTTCGATTTTGCAAAACCTGCCGTATAAAATATTAAAATAAGGCAGATCAACATGTTACGCATAGAATTTCTCATCTTAGCTCCTTGTTATATGATTTTATCTATCATTGTTAGAAAATATTGTCAAGTAACGGACGATTGAAAAAACGATTGAAATAATAACGCTGCAATTTAATAATGGTTTGGGCTTTTTTGCAGGAAATTATTTCCCAAAATATAAAGAGTAGTCCGATAATTGTAAATCTTTTCATCATCTTAAATCGTTTCTAATTTACAAAAAATATCCAATTTGAACATTGTTTATTCACGGGATGAAAAAGTGCTTGAAAAGCATCTTATTTTGTTGCATATATAATGCTGAATAGCAAAAGTGGGAGCGCTCAGCTTCCCTAAAAAAGGATAAATATCTTATTTGGTAGATCTATAAAATAAACAGCATCTCCGAGTATTTCGGAAGTGGCCAGAGATCGTCAGATGTAATGCTTTCCAACTTATCGATAACTTGTCTGAGTTCTTCAATCTTATCGACAACATTATCGGCAAAATATTTTGCTTTTAAAGGAAGATCATCAATTGATAATCCTTCAGATAATGCTTTCTTTAATGATATGTTAGCGGTTTTAGTTTCATTAAGAGTTTTTGAAAATTCGGTTAACATCTCAAGTGCAGTGTCATTGAGCTCGTATCCGATTTGAGTTTTCAAGTCATTCAATCCTTTAACGGATGTTATCAGCTGATTTTGATGATCGATTGCTGCCGGTAATATTTTTGTTTGAAGCATATTAATAAGGGTTTCTGCTTCAATTTCAAGCGTAAGCACATATTTCTCAAGTTTCGTATGGTAATGTGAAGATAATTCGTCATCGGTAAAAATACCCTGTTTCATTAACATCTGTCTGTTTTTAGGTACTGTTAATGCGTCAAGTGCATACCCGGTACGTCTGATATTTGGAAGCCCCCGTTTCGCAGCTTCTTTCTGCCACTCATCGCCGTAATTATTGCCCTCAAAGCGGATCGGTTCGGTTTCAATGATATATTTTCGGAGCACTTTAAGGGTTGTCTCTTTTAAATCCAAGCCCTTCTCGAGTTCTTGTTCAATATCATCAGCGATGAGATCCAGGGACTCTGCGACTGCACCGTTTAAGACGGTATTGGACAGCGAAACTGAAGCGGAAGAACCAATTGCCCGAAACTCGAACTTTGAACCGGTAAAAGCAAAAGGCGATGTACGATTGCGGTCAGTATGATCACGAAAAATCGATGGTAAATTACTCAGACCGAGATCGATTACAAATTTTTCGGCTGCTTTAGAGCGTTTGCCTTCTTTGATATTGTCGAGAATGCAGCTCAATCTTTCCCCGAGAAAAACCGACATGATCGCAGGTGGCGCTTCATTAGCGCCGAGGCGGTGGTCATTTCCGGCAGTGGCGACAGTTGCTCTCAGCAGGTCGCCATATACATGAACAGCCCTTAACGTTGCGACAAGAAACACCAGGAACTGCAGATTCTCTTCGGGTGTTTTTCCGGGATCCAGGAGATTATTCCCTTCGGAGTCTTCCAGTGACCAATTGTTGTGTTTACCACTGCCGTTTATCCCGGCGAATGGTTTTTCGTGCAGCAGAAGCGCCAATCCGTTACGGATTGCGACTTTTCTCAATACTTCCATGATCAATTGATTTCGATCAGCGCCGATATTGGCTTCAGCGTAGATTGGTGCGATCTCATATTGATGAGGCGCCACTTCATTATGCCGGGTTTTTGCCGGAATACCTAATTTGTACAATTCAGTCTCGGCATCCTGCATAAATGCCAGTACCCGTTCTTTAATCGAACCAAAATAGTGATCTTCCAGCTGTTGCCCCTTCGGAGGTTTTGCTCCAAATAGTGTTCTGCCGGTTATCTGCAGATCCGGTCGGAGCATATAAAAAGAGCGATCAATGAGAAAATATTCCTGTTCAGTTCCAATAGTGGTTACAACACGGGTAACACTAGTGTTTCCAAATAATCGTAATATTCGCAATCCGGTTCGTTTAATGGCTTCCATTGAACGTAGAAGGGGCGTTTTTTTGTCGAGAGCTTCTCCATTATAACTGATGAAAACCGATGGGATACATAAAATCCCGCCTTTGGGTCCTTCCATGATAAATGCCGGGCTGGAGGCGTCCCACATCGTATAGCCGCGTGCTTCAAAGGTAGATCGTCTGCCGCCGCTGGGGAATGAGGACGCGTCGGGTTCACCCTGAACCAGCTGGTTGGCAGCGAATCGTTCAACCACGAAACCGCCTTCATCGATCTCTAAAAATGCGTCGTGTTTTTCGGCGGTAAGACCGGTAAGAGGCTGAAACCAATGTGTAAAGTGGGTGACTCCTTTTTCAATTGCCCATTCTTTCATCGCATGAGCAACTGAATCGGCGATGCTCATGTCCAGTTTGGCGCCTTTACGAATCGTATCGCGGAGTTTGAGATACACCTCTTTCGGTAATTTTTCGCGCATAACTTTATCATTAAACGAGTTGACACCGAAATATCTTGTGGAATTATTGGCAGGTTGATTTTGCTTAACATTACCATTTTTAGCGATATCTAAAATAGCGAGTTTTCGGGAATTAACACTGATTTTGTTAGACATATTCTCTCCGTTGGTTTACATCTTATTATTATAATTAATAAGGTGTTTTTTACCTATTAAAATTAGCAAAAAATGTCTGTGCAATAAAACCGGCGATAGGAGGGAAGAAAAAGGTCGATGCCAGCCGGATAAGGGTGAATTTCCAGCCGAGAATGCCGAATTCCATCGGCAGGCGAGCCACCGCCCAGAGTGACCAGCTGGTCAGAAAAGCGACCATCGTTCCAACTCCGGCGCCGGATTTCAGTAAACCGGCAATGATTGGTAAACTGACATAGGGACCTCCGGGTGTCAATCCCCCGGCAATTGTTCCGATCATTATTCCGCGGAAGCCCGATTCCGCGCCTACCCATTTGTTTAACAAATCCTGAGGAAGGAGCACCTGGATCATTCCGGCTACGATAAAGGCAAAAATTAAAAGCGGCAACACCTTGATAGTCATGGTTAATGCCAATTGCATACCGGTGATGTGCAAACTGTCCCCTTTTCTATATCCGATAAACACTAAAATCAATGCTATAGACGCCATGATAATGGTAGGAACAAGCATTTGCTCCCCTTTCTTTTTGCGCTTAACAGCCGGAATATTTTGTAAATCTTTTGCTTTCATGCCTGATAAAATGCTATACTTGTCCGAAAGATACAAAATAAAAGTAATAAAGTATTTAAGAAAAAGGCGGTGATCAATTCGTCACCGACTTTTTATCTATTTTGAAAATGTATCTATGATCCGCTGATCATCATCTCGTCGATCTTAAATGTCGGCGCCGCTTTGCTGGTACGAAATTCCAGATCGTTGCCGATCATGGAGATATTTTTAAGCATCTCCAGCATATTGCTCGCTACGGTGAATTCCTGGACAGGATAAGTTAGTTTCCCGTTTTCAATCCAGATACCACTAGCGCCACGCGAATAATCGCCGGTGACATAGTTTATGCCAACCCAATCTACGCTTGTCAGATAGAGTCCGTTTTTCACCGAAGCGATGATCTCTTCCGGGGGGATATTACCATTCTGGATATAGAAGTTTGACGTACTCGAGGAAGGGTTGGAACTGACTCCTCTGGATGCAGAACCCGTTGTCGGATGACCTAATTTCCGGGCGGAATAGCAGTCGCAGAGATAGGTTTTCAGGACGCCTTTATCGATGACTACGTTCTTGCGGCTGGGCAGACCTTCATCGTCAAACAGGCGCGAACCCAAGCCGTATTTAAGTAATCCGTCATCGATGACCGTCATCTGATCGACGGCAACTTTTTCGTTCAGTTTATCAATAAGAAAGGAATTCTTAGAATAGATAGCGTCGCCGATCAGCGTCTGCGCAAGAATATTGAGGAAATCTCTGCCTGCAATCGGATCGAAGACAACCGGGATTTTTTGGGTTTTGGGTTTTATGCTGCCGATTTTACGCAAGGTGCGCTGAGCTGCCACATCGGCAATCTTTTCAATCGGGTCCAGGCGGTCGAAATAGCGACTGCTTGAAAACCAGTAATCCGTTTGCTTGACGTTGTTTTTTTCGGCGACCAGGGCTAAACTTATCGAATAGGATGTATAGTGTTGTTCGCCAAAAAATCCTTCTGAGTTTGCCAAAACAACATGAGCACGCGAATCACTCCATTCTGCACCGTCGGAATTAGTAATTAACGGATCTTTTGCCATACCGGTTTTTTCCATTTCTTGCAGCATTTTAATCTTTTTATCAGTGCTGATGGATTCGATCTTTTGGTCGAATTGCGGTAAATCAACGCTAGCAATTCCCAGCAGCTGGCGCTCAGGCAACCCGTTATACTCGTCTGAAGAAGTTACTTTTACAATTTCAACTGTTCTTTTGATAAGTTTTTGGAGCGATTCTTTCCTGAAGTCGCTGGTATAGGTCAGCGCTTTACGCTTATTCTTAAAAACACGAATACCTAATGACTTGGGATTTGCCTGTTTCAATTCTTCAATTTGTCCCAGCCGGACTGAAATTTTTGTATTAGTATTGTTGACGATCAGGGCATCAACCTGGTCAACGCCGTTTTTAAGAGTTTCTTTTATGATATATTCAGAAATTACTTTTAAATCGTTCATTATTTACCTCTAAGCTTTTGTTCCACCAACGGTAATTTCACTTACTTTCACTGTAGGGATACCGAGTGTCACCTGCACCCTTTGTCCGTTCTTGCCACATAACCATCCGCCTTTGGAGAAGGTGGGATCATTCCCGACCATCGTTACATTACGCATCACTTCCGGTCCGTTGCCAATCAGAGTGACATCTTTGAGCGGCGCCGTTAATTTTCCATCTTCGATCAGATAGGCTTCATAAACACCAAAGGTAAAATCACCCTTGGTAATATCTACCTGTCCACCGCCAAAACGTTTGGCGTAGACGCCGTATTTGACTGAACCGATGATTTCTTCGGGATCGTAATTACCGCCGCGCATGTAGGTATTGGTCATTCTTGGAATAGGCGGAAAATTGTAAGATTGACGGCGACCATTTCCGGTAGGATCAACCTTCATGACTTTTGCTGAAATACTATCATGCATGTAGCCTCTCAGGACACCATTTTCAATGAGAACGGATTCGGTCGGAAGATTTCCTTCATCATCGATATTGATGGAACCCCGTAAATTCGGAATAATACCTGAATCGATAATCGTACAATATTCCGAGGCGACTTTTTCGCCGACTTTATTGGCATAATTTGATAAACCTTTCCGGTTGAAATCAGCTTCGAGTCCATGTCCCACAGCTTCATGCAGTAAAACTCCGCTTTCTGAAGGTCCCAGTACTACGACCTGCGGACCGGCAGGAGCAGGAACGGCATCCAGGTTTGTCACTGCAATTTGAGCGGATTCAATGCCGATATCTTCCGGTAGATTGCCGGGTTCCCGGTAAAAATTCAGACCGGCTCTGCCGCCACTGGCCGAATACCCGCCTTGCCGTTTGTTATCGTCTTCTGCTATAGTGCGTGCCCGCATCATTATCATAGGCTGGACGTCCGTAAAATATTTACCCTTGGAATCCATGTACATGATCTGTTTCATTTCGTCGGAAATTGTGACGGTCGCCTTGGTGATTTTTGAATTGTATTTTTTTGCGGCGTCATTCACTTGATTGATTAACTGTATTTTTTGATCGAGTTTACAATCCACACTCAGTTTATCAAGTGAATATAAATCAAGTTTTTTACAGGCGTTGGTGGCCGGGATATTTACTTTTCCGGGATTGTTTGCAATATAAGACGCTGCTTTTGCGGCATCTTTCATCTTATCAAAATTAAGATCATCGGTGTGAGCATAGCCCACCTGATCGCCTTTGACTGCTCTGACGCCGAGCCCCATCACAATTCCATGACTGACGTCTTTAATGATATCGTCTTCGAGTTTCAGGTAGGAGCTGATCTTATATTCAAAATACAAATCCGCATGATCCGCTCCATTTGAAATCGCAACGGATATCAGTTCTCTCATTTTTTCTTTTGTAACATCGAATAATGCTTCCATATCTTCCACTGATCCTTGCAATGTTTTTGCAGGCTGACAGGCTTGCCATAAATGCGGCAGCACAATGACGCCAGCCCCCAGGGCTGCGCTGGTTTTTATAAAATCTCGCCTTTTCAACTACACCTCCTTTATGGTTGTATTAAGATAGTAACAATTTTTAAAATTACCAGTTAAATACATAATAATTTATAATGCTTGTTTGATTTCTGAAATGGGATTTTATTGTCGTTAAGTTTACTTAAAAACTAACATATATTCCTGTCATATTGAGTGATCCCGATTGCGCAGCAATTTTTCAAGTATAGTTTTTTGACAGTTTTTATAATAAAGTGAGGTTCTTGTCTCGAAGTGTTTCTTATGAATAATCTATTTTATTATGGCGCTAATTAAAGTCTGCCTATTAAGGATGAAAACTGCTAAAGCAGTTAAAGATAAGAGGGAAATTTTAATCCACCAGACTAAAGTCTGGTGCTATCTCAACTTATATAACAGATTCATCCTTCGTAGGATTACGGAGAACGGATACTTGAGACAACCCCCGAATTTATTCGGGGACAAACCATTAAATCAATAACCGATTCATCGGTTTTAACTATCTTTTTGTTGCCGCCATTATTTATTGTGCCTTATTTGTGTCTATCCACCTCGCTAATATATGCTAACCAATTGCGGGAGCATCAGCAAGAATAAATACCTCTTTATGTACTGTATATAATAATGATATGGGTTGTGATAAATTTAACCGGCAAAATTATGAATATTCCCGGAATTATATAGGAATCTTGATTTTGTTAGTAAAATATCTTATGATATAAAAGTAAGCGAAAAATCTGATAACAATAATGAAACAAACACAATGAGCCTAAAAATATTAACTAATTTCCCGTGAAAGCTGTAAGGAACATGAGATGGGAAAATCTACTCTGATTATTGTATTGGGTTACATCATGATTTTTGGCATGATACAAGGCGATATGTATAAAATCACAGAACGGGCCGTTGAAAATGTTTCCGAAATATATGAGAATACCCAACTTCGACAATTGACAAACAGCGCCTTGGAGTATATGATTTCTCTGCATATACAAAACCGGACAACAGATACCACAGTTGCCATTGCCAATTGGTTGGGAGGCAGTTTTAGCGGCAGTGTGTCCTTAAGTGGTTCGGACGCCTCAACTAATACGGATTCCATTGCGGTGAGCGCCACGGGACAATTTGGGGGTCTCACCTATACCGCGTCGGCAAACTTTCAAAGTGTGAATGCGATCGTTCTTCAAATGCCGACAATTACGTCATCTATGGGATTTTATGCCCCCAATGCAACTCTAACTATGCAGTCCTTCTCGGGGATTAGCGGTAATGATATAAATATGGATGGAACGGCAGGGCCTGGCCCGGATCTACCTGGAGTTGCCACGACAGGTGCATTAACCCTTAACCTGGCCGCCACTTCTACAATAACCGGTGCGCCCCCGTCACCAAATCCAGCCACTGCCGACGGATCCTGGGAGGATCTTCGGGGTCTTGCCGATTCATACGAACAATTTGCCCACTATAAATACACTGGGGATCAGGTGCTTTCCGGTGCGATCTACGGTTCGGCAGCAGATCCGAAAATTGTGTATTTTGATGCGGATTGTAAATTTACCTCCTCCACGATTGGTTATGGTATTCTAGTTGTCCGGGGCGACCTGTTTGTCACAGCCGATTTTCAGTGGTACGGACTGGTGGTCGTATCAGGGGTAACCTCAAGTCAAGTCGATGATAACGCCCATTCCGATATATGGGGAGCTTTACTAGTTGGGGCCCAAACTACAACCGGAACAATCAAATCTCATAGTACGGTGCAATACTCTACGGAAGCTATTAATATGGTTGTGGATAAATTGATAAGTACAGGAGGCGGTGCAACGACAGGACCCCGACGCATTACCGCTATCCAGTGGTGGGAATGAAAGTTCTATAACAACAAGGGGATTATTTCTCTTTTTTTAATATCCGGTCGTTAAAATTCTGGCGACGCATTTTCAATTCTTCATGCATGTTTATCTTCTTTAATTCGACGCGTTCCGCCAGAGTGGGAACAATGGAAGCCTTAACAAATATTACCAGCTCTTTTCTCATATTATCCTTAGAATTGTAGCCTGTTAAATAGCGAATTCCAAATACCCACCACGGCAAATCCTTCAAACCGGGAATTCCTTTTCTCACTTCACTTTCTTCCTCGGAGAAAAGACCGGCGATTACCGTCTGTTCGCCATCTAATAATAGTACATTTGTTTGGGCAAGTTGTTTATCGATTTTCGTGCTCACCGGGTCCGGAGTAGCAGAGCTTTTCTCGGCGGATAATTTCAGGTGAATGAAGGTAATATCCTGATCTTTATATATTTTAGGAGTAACACTCAGTATTGATCCCACATCAAAAAATTGTTCAATAGTATTACCCGCAAAATCTTTCTGTTTAATTGAAAACTGTTGTCCTACCTGGATTTTACCTTCACTGCCATCCATGACCTGAATCGTTGGACGGGTGATGATCTCTCCTATATTCAGGGCTTCGAAAGTGTTTAGAATTCCGTCAACTGTAATGGATCCGTCATCGGCAGCGTATTGGCCGGCAACCGATATAAATTCCTGCGATACACCAATTCCGCCCAGAGAGATAATATTCAGATCAAACTTATCCAACAAAGCGGTCCAATTAATCCCGACTTCTTTAAGAACTCTGCGATCGCCTTGAAAAAATATAGCCGATATTTCAATAGACCTTGTATCGGCGGTAACCTCGGGTTCTTTTAATCCCGGGGGCGCTGCTTTTCCCATGCCGGAATATCGGATTTCGAACCAGGCGGTTTTTTCAACATATTCGAGATCCCGTGTTGTCAATAAATATTCCAGAGCCTTTTTCCAATGGGAAGGGGGGACTTC
>Ga0265594_1000737_pt1 | contig 26536 bp, 26 predicted proteins | sample saktaG_11_FD_190147 | JGI IMG/M metagenome (GOLD analysis project Ga0265594, IMG submission 190147) | Saline water microbial communities from Sakinaw Lake, British Columbia, Canada - sak_2011_5_24_80m | ecosystem: Environmental > Aquatic > Non-marine Saline and Alkaline > Saline ... | reverse complement strand
CCTCCGGATAGATACAGAAGCTATTAAAAAAGCAAACTACCTCCTCTCATACTTCGATACAGAATCACAAGAAAATCAGAGAACGTAATGCCATTGTGAGCACCTTTTATATATATTAATTGGAATTAAACCATTACTATTTATAGTGTTATCGCGAAGGGATAGAGGATATTATGGAGTTTACGATAACAAAGGATAAACAGAATGATCTCTTATCCCGTAGAGAGATCGAGTTTGTTCTGGATTATGATGGGTCAACACCCTCCCGAGTTCTGGTACTTGGTAAATTAGCGGCCCTTATGAATGCAAATATGGATCAGGTTGTACTTGATTCATTTAAGACTGCCTTTGGAATTCCAAAGATGCAGGGAACTGCACGGATTTATCTGAATAAAGAAACAAAAGATAAATGTGAACTTGATTATCTGGTGAAACGTGGAATGAAAGATCTGCCCCAGAACGAAAATGCTGAGGATGCTCCTGCCAGTGCGGCAACAGCTGAAGCTTTAGAAGAAAAGGCCGATGCAACCAAGGAAATGGAGGCCTAACATGGCAAAAACTCCTGTTAAACGATCACCACCTAAAAGATCATCATATTATAATCTGGACGGAGCAGCCGTTACACCAAATCGCAGATATTGCCCACGGTGCGGACCTGGCGTATTTCTCGGCGAGCATGCAGACCGGGTAGCCTGTGGAAAATGCGGGTATACTGAATTTAAAGAAAAAGCCTGATGTCACAATCAGGATCTGTTCTTGGTATTGAAGGCACTGCCTGGAACCTCAGTGCCTCTGTTTTTGGAAAAGATCTCCAGACGTTGTATTCTCATCCTTATAAGCCTCTTACCGGGGGGATTCATCCACGGGAAGCAGCCCAGCATCATGCAACAGAGATGAGGGATGTTATATCACATGCCCTGAAGGATCATACCGATGAGATAGCAGCAGTTGCATTTTCCCAGGGTCCGGGGCTTGGGCCCTGCCTCCGTATTGTGGCAACCGCAGCACGCAGTCTTGCACTGAGCCTTGGTGTTCCCCTTATCGGAGTCAACCATTGTGTTGCTCACATAGAAATCGGCAGGTTTGCAACCGGTTTTGATGACCCGATTGTTCTGTATGCCAGCGGCGCCAATACCCAGGTACTTGGATATTTATACGAACGATACCGCATATTTGGAGAAACACTTGATATCGGCCTTGGTAATGCACTCGATAAATTTGCCAGGAGCAAAGATCTCCCTCATCCCGGTGGACCTTTAATTGAAAAATATGCCAAAACGGGATCCTATCTACCCCTGCCATACACCGTAAAAGGAATGGATCTTGCATTCTCTGGGCTATTAAGTGCTGCAAAAGATGCTCAGGCATCCATCGAAGATGTCTGCTTCAGCCTGCAGGAGACTGCATTTGCAATGTGTGTAGAAGTCACTGAACGGGCTCTTGCACAGACCGGCAAAGATGAGATGATCCTTGTGGGGGGTGTTGGTGCCAACCGCCGGTTACAACAGATGCTTATGAGTATGTGCGAGGACCGTGGAGCGCGGTTCGGTGTTCCTCCTCCTGAGTATCTCGGTGATAACGGTGCCATGATAGCATATACCGGACGCCTTATGCTTGAACAGGGGGATACAGTCCCGGTTTGCGAATCATATGTGAATCCTTCATTCAGGGCAGATCAGGTGCCGGTATCCTGGCGTGATAGCGGCGATATGAGACGATATCTCTCTTGTAGCTCTTCCCATGAACAGACAGACAAACAAGGTGCAGAGGCACGTATCCGGATTGGATCTGATGTAGTAAAAAGAAGAATCAGAAAGAGATACCGCGATGTGAATCTTGATGCGCGGCTTATAACCGAGAGAACACGAGCTGAAGCAAGACTGATATCACATGCGCGGCGGGCAGGAGTTCCAACACCGGTCATTATCGATATCACATCAGACACCATCACGATGGAGACGATACATGGGACGCTACTCAAAGAAGCACTGACACCGGAGCATTTGAAGATAGCAGGGACTGTTGTAGGAAAACTGCATAATGCAGAAATAATCCACGGGGATCTTACAACCTGTAACATGATCATGAGAGATTCTCAGTGTGTTCTCATCGATTTCGGTCTTGCGATGATTTCATCAGATATTGAAGCGCGCGGCGTTGACCTTCATGTGTTATTTCAGATCCTTAAGAGTACTTCAGCAGACGCAGAACTCCTAAAAGCCGCATTTTGCGATGGATATCAGTCAGTATTCAAAGAAGCTCCTGGTGTTCTCGTCCGGGAACACGAAATCGAACTGAGAGGACGATACCTGTGAATATATGCATCGTTACCAGCAACACGAACAAAGTATCTGAAGTAGCCGAATATTTCAGGGGAATCGCTACTATTGAACATGTTTCAATGCAATGCCCTGAGTACCGGTCATCATCAATAGCAGAGATCGCTGCAAAAAAAGCTGAATATGCCTATCAGGTTATCAGACGCCCACTTATTGCTGATGATACAGGGTTTTTTATCAGGTCACTATCAGGATTTCCCGGCCCCTATGCAGCCTATGTCCATGACACCATCGGAAATAACGGAATTCTTAAGTTGTTGGAAGGTGAAGAGGACCGATATGGGTGGTTTGAAACTGTTATCGCGTATACTGATGGAATCCAAATAGAGACATTTTCAGGAAGGCTTGATGGCGAGATAGTCTCACCACAAGGAAAATATGGATTTGGGTATGATCCGATATTTAAGGTCAATGAAAGAACACTGGCTGAGTTATCACTCGAAGAAAAGAGTCGAATCTCACATCGGGGTCAGGCACTAGCAGCATTTCGAACCTGGTTTGAAACACGGGACTGACAAAAGCGTTAAGTCAGGGTACAGCATTTAATATAAGACTGAAAGGAGCACTTTATGGCACGATTTCCAGAAGCTGAAGCACGGTTGTTAAATGTAAAAGTATGCATGAAATGTAATGCACGTAATCCGGTTCGGGCAACGAGCTGCCGGAAGTGTGGGTATAAAAATTTAAGATTAAAGAATAAAGAACGAAAAGCCTGATGATTTTTCAGGCCGAATAAAACGTAACTTTTTTTCCTTTCGCACTATACTGTCCTGCATATGTCTCGATATTTCGTTTGTATCCTATGCGATCCAAAAATCCGAGATTCTGCAGTTCTTTTCTGACACGCATTACATCTTCTTCATCTGACCAGTCAGGGGTAAAGATGTAGATAACTTTTCTGTCATCACGAGAATCCTCATTTTCTTTCGCTGTTGAGACTTTTGCTGATATTCCAAGGATACCGGCACGGGTCGCATCACGAATTTTCTGCCATGATACATCTATCTCGGACAGGGGTTGAAAAATCAGCCATTTTCCTGCTTTTTCATCTTCAGTATCATGGGGATTTGTTCCGGGCGCATCCTCAATAATCCAGTACATCTGAGTCGTCTTTGATGGAATGACACCTTCTCCATCACGGATCATATCATAAATGGATGTGACAGAAGAGAAACATTCTATCAGCGCCTCTGATAACTGTGGATATTCTTCTGTGAACTCTGCAACAATACGACAGAAGGTCTCTAAAAAATCCTCTCCCTGTTCTACAAGGACAGATAAAAATGTCCCCTGTAACTGCAAAGAATGATTCAGATAGTGCTCAAACATGCCATAAGCAACATCAGAACGAACCTTGAGCTCACTGTTATCCATATAAGAGGATTGTCAGAACGGGAAAAAAAGATAGCGTTTTGTATGGCTCCACACAGGTGGATAAACCGGTGCCGGAGTGTACCTGTATATCTGGAGGTACTACCTCAAACAACCCGAAACATGACATACCATACATGATGGCATGATTTTCAAGTGCCAGATGCTCGTGTTTCATCTGATTGTCTCATCAGAGGCTATTAAAGGATACACCATGACACACGACATCGAATTAGAGGTGCACAAGAGTTACACTATTATCTCTTATCACCAGAACAAATGGGAATGTACACAATAATGTTTACTATTGTTATCAGGGTGTAAAATGCAGGTTCGGTAATTTCTTATCAACTCGTGTTGCACAGAAAAAATACCGTATTCCATCAAATAAAATTCCTATCTATCCTTCTTTTCTATCCTTTTCCCTGATATTTCCATACCTGACAATATCCAGCCTGAACATTTTCAAATAACAAAAATATCCTCTTCAATTTAGTAAGGAACCTTATATACCTGAGATATGTTTATCCAGACAAGTCACCAAATGTACTCTAATGCAATGGAAACGTGATTACGGGCTGACAAGCCGTGTGATCCTGACATGGGGACTCCTCCTCATTGTATATTTGATATTTATTGGGATCATGACGGTCCTTGGTATCAACCCAACATTCATATTTGGCCTTGTAATCATTATGGGCCTTGTACAGTACTTCTTCTCAGATAAGATGGTTCTGATGACAACAGGAGCGCGTATTGTTGCCGAAGATGAAGAACCAAAACTCCATCGTACGATAGAGAAACTGTGTGCAGAAGCAGATCTGCCAAAACCAAGAATTGCAATAATGCCATCACCAATGGCAAACGCCTTTGCTACCGGCAGAAATCCTAAAAAAGCTGTGGTCGCGGTTACTGATTCAATTATGCGGATTTTAGATGAAGATGAACTCGAAGCGGTTCTGGCGCATGAACTTTCCCACATTAAAAATCGTGATATCCTGACGATGACAGTGGCAAGTTTTGTCGCGATGATTGCTGCTGTCATTATGAACAATTTCCTCTTTATGTCTCTTTTTAATCGTAACGAGGGTGGGGCCTGGATAATCGTAGGTATTGTCGCTGCGGTTGTCTGGGTGATATCAACAATTCTTTTAATGACGCTCTCCCGGTACCGTGAATTTGCTGCTGACAGAGGCAGTGCATACATCACAAGAAACCCCCGGGCTCTTGCATCAGCACTCAGAAAAATCAGTTCAAAGATGGAAACCGTTCCAATCCAGAAGAGACAACAGGCTGAAGGAGCAAATATGTTCTACATTATCCCTGCAATATCAGGGAAATCTCTGGCCAGTCTCTTCTCAAGTCACCCATCACTTGAAAAGCGTATTGCTAACCTTGAAAAAGTTGAACAGGAAATCCGTGGATACTAAAGTATCCAGTCCTTTTTTAGCACCATACACAGATACGGACATTCCTTTCTGAAAATCTGCCTTTATCTATAGCGTGATCAGCGTGCATGCCATCTAAATAACCCGGTTTCAACTTCGATTATTTCATGACGAAATGCCGGCACTATAAAGACGTATACGAGACTATCAGGAAATCCCGGTCTTACATCTTCCATTCGGTAGCCATTTTTCCAGATCTCTGTAGTGTCTTCTACCAAAGACAAGGTACCTCTGACAACTACATGAAAGATAGTACCAATGGTGTAATCATTATTCTAAATGATGATTGAAGCTCTTTAAAAATTACAGAACCTATATGATGGAATTAAAATTTAAAAGAAAAAAATTATCAGTTGTACATCTACAGACTCTACAGACAGTGATTATTACAATATTAAGGCCTGCCATCCAGAAAAGGCCGCTTGGATGCAGAAAAAATTATTGATATTCCGGAGGTTGTACCTCTTTTGGAAGTCCACCCTTAAAGTACTGTTTCATCCTCATGTACATCTCCCTGAGTTTTTGATTCATTGTTGGATGCACTTTCTCTCTGGCAGCTTCAAAGTGATGCAATGAGACAGTAGCACATTTCTCCCGCATAGCAACCATTCCTGCTTCCTGGCAGAGTGATTCAAGATCAGAACCTACATACCCTTCTGTTTTTCCCACCAGATCAGCAAAAAATGTATCTCTGCCGGGATCACGTATCTTAATTCCCTGCTGTTTACAGAAATCAAGAAGCCTGTGGCGGCGTTCAGGACGAGAGAGTGATCCCTCATTTTTTATGGGAAACGCTGTGATGCTAGCAGTTAATTGTTCAATCGTCACATCCTGCTTCTCTGAAAGACACATCACAAGTTCTTCTATCTCATCTTCAGTAAATCGCTCAAGAAGAGCAATACAGTTCTCAAGTGACGCACCTGCAAGTGGCATGTACCGGCTGTGAATGGCAAGAATATCTTGCCTATCAGCAGGGCTTGGTTCACCAATGTAAATGAGCCGGTCAAATCTGCCGGATCTGAGAAGAGCAGGATCGATGATATCAGGACGATTCGTTGCCCCCATTACAACAATATCTCTCAGGTCCATAAGTCCGTCAAGTTCAGTCAGGAACTGGTTGAGCACACTCTCCATCGTCCGGGAGCTCTCACCGGATCCTCTCGCCGGTGTCAATGAATCAAGCTCATCAAAAAAGATGATAGAGGGAGCTACTTGTCGTGCTTTCTTAAATATCTCCCTGATTGCCCGTTCTGATTCACCTACCCATTTCGAGAGAATCTGCGGACCCCTGACTGCAATGAAATTTGCTCCTGATTCATTTGCTACGGCTTTTGCGATAAGTGTCTTGCCGGTTCCGGGAGGTCCGTATAAGAGGACCCCTTTCGGCGGCCTGATACCTATCTCCTCAAACTCGTCCCTCCTTGTAAGCGGGTACTCAACTGCCTCACGGACTGTCTCCACAGCATCACTGAGGCCTCCCACATCATCCCAGGTAACATGCGAGACCTCTATCATAACTTCACGCATGCCTGACGGGGTGACGTCCCTGAGTGCCATTCTGAAATCTTTTGCATTGACTACTATCCTGTCGAGTACCTCTTTTGGGATCTCATCTTCTTCCAGGTTAATCTCAGGGAGATACCGGCGAAGAGCACGTATGGCAGCTTCCCGTGCAAGTGCAGCAAGATCAGCACCTGCAAACCCATACGTCTGCTCAGCGAGCTTTTCTATGCGCACATCATCAGCAAGAGGCATCCCCCTGGTATGGATGCAAAGGATTTCAGCCCGGTCATGCTCAGTCGGAACTCCAATTTCAATCTCCCTATCAAACCTGCCAGGGCGTCTGAGAGCTGGATCTATCGCATCAATCCTGTTAGTTGCACCGATTACTACAACTTCACCCCGCTCTTCAAGACCATCCATCATTGTCAGAAGCTGAGCAACAACCCGGCGCTCAACCTCTCCGGTTACTTCCTCTCGTTTCGGGGCTATTGAATCGAGTTCATCAATAAATATAATGGCAGGGGCGTTATCTTCTGCCTCTTCAAAAACTTCCCTCAGCCTCTGTTCGCTCTCACCATAGTATTTGGATATAACTTCAGGACCTGCAATAGGAATGAAATGTGCACCAGACTCGTTTGCTACAGCCTTGGCAATAAGCGTTTTTCCGGTACCTGGGGGTCCGAATAGGAGAACGCCTTTTGGTGGATCGATACCAAGATGTAAAAAGAGTTCAGGGTGTCGCATGGGAAGTTCTATCATCTCACGAAGGCGCTGAAGTTCGTCTTTAAGACCTCCAATATCCTCATATGTTATCTGGCTGAACCCCTCAAACCCTGATACCGGCATATCTGACAGAATTATCACAGTTTCCCGGGAGATGATGACTGCATCTTCAGGTTCCAGGGAGACCACTTTGTATGCAGTAAGCTGAGACTGCATAAAAGGAGCACCCACCGGAACCGGGACTGAATCATCCTCTAATATGGCAAAATCAATAAGACCATGAACAGGGCCCAGACTTTCAGGAAGAGGAATGTGCTCAGGAAAGTCATCAGGTGGAGCCAGCACAACTTTTTCAGCACGGATAACATCCTGTACCTTTATTATCCGTACACTTTCACCTATGGAAACACCGGCATTCATCCGGGTAAAGTTGTCAATTCGTATCTTGCCCTTATTCCAGTCTTCAACCTGTAGTCGCCATACCTTTGCAACAGTCTTTTCTTTACCGGTAATCTCAATGATATCCCCGGGACTGATCCGCATCTGCAGCATCGTTTCAGGGTCGAGGCGAGCTTTTCCTCCTCCCTGATCGCCAGGATAAGCACTATCAACCTCGAGAATAAATTCTCCCATTACCTAACAATCATATAAGCTCGGATTTATAATTACTCACAATTATGCAGGTGCTTGTTATTGACCCGTTCCATGGAGCAGCCGGGGATATGATACTGGGAGCTCTTCTGGATCTTGGAGTTTTACACGACCCGGTCCGGCAGGCAATGTCCTCAGTTGTCGCGTGTCCGGAGATAATCCCAGTACAGCGCAGGGGTATCAGGGCTCTTGCCATACAGACACATGCAGGGCCAGCCCACCGGAGCCTATCTGAGGTTATTTCCATTGTCAGGAGGTCGGATACAAATGACACCGCAATACAGATGGCAGAACGGATTTTTAAACGGATTGCCATTGCAGAAGAACAGGTACATGGTCATCAGAGTCATTTTCATGAGGTCGGGGCTGATGATGCAATTGCTGATATCATCGGTGTATGTACAGCTTTTACTCTATTAGCCCCTGATTGTGTGGAAATATTACCTGTTGCGGTCGGTGGGGGGGAGGTACAGATGGCTCACGGGATATACCCGGTACCAGCCCCGGCTACACTAGCCATTCTGAACCACTCAGAATTGAGTATCAGATTGGGAACTGATACAGATGGCGAGCTCTGCACACCAACCGGTGCTGCCATCCTGGCAGAATTTCGATCCCTGTCACCACAGATACCACACCAAAAGGGATTGATTATTGCTACCGGATATGGAGCAGGGAAGAGAGATACTGTGGACCGTCCCAATGTTCTCAGAGCAATACTGCTTGATACCCGGTCTGAATCATCAGGTATTCCTGCTGATTCTGAGGAAGAGGGAGTTGTAGAGATTCTTGAGACCAATGTTGATGATGTATCAGGTGAAGTTATTGGATTTACCATTGCCCGTCTCATCAAAGAAGGGGCACGTGATGCATGTGCTATACCATGTACCATGAAAAAGGGGCGCCCCGGTCACCTGATCCGGGTGATTTCCCGTCCTTCTGATTCGACGCGACTGGCAGGTATTATGGCTGACGAACTTGGAACCCTTGGAATCAGGTGTATTCCGGCGATTCATCGGTTTGTCGCAGAACGGGAGATCCGCACTGTTTTCATTGCCGACAGAGATACCGGATCTCTTACCCCTTTTCCTGTAAAGGCGGGATTTATAGGAGAGAGACTGTATCTATGCAAGGCAGAATATGAAGATGCACGGGCATATGCAGAAAAAACAAAGATACCACTCAGAATAGTGATACGTATGATCGAAGAGAAAACACTCATTTTCCGCGATGAAGAAGAGACAAAAACACCATGAACAGATCACACGTGATTTCAACCGGGTGTGATGCACTTGATGACCTCATCGGAGGGGGTCTTGCACCAAAGATGATAACTCAGATATATGGGGAATCTGCAACAGGGAAATCGACGTTGTGCATGATTGCCGCAATAACGACACTCCGTCGGGATAAAGCAGTTATCTACATCGATACCGAGAGTTTCTCTGTGGAACGGTTTGCACAGGTAGCAGGTGAGGACGCACGGACACTCAGTGAGCGGTTTTACCTGTATGAACCATCAGACTTCGACCAGCAGGGATCCATGATACGGGAATCTGATACCCTCCTTGGAAACCGTGATCCCGGGCTCATTATTCTTGACTCTGCAACGGGTCTGTACAGGACTGAACTAGATCATGGACAGGATACCATGCAGCGCCTGAACAAACAGATGGTATTTCTGCTTGGTATGGCAAAACGCTATGATCTGCCGGTACTAATAACCAACCAGGTCTATGTTGACCTGCAGCGCTCTGATTTTGCTCCTCTCGGAGGTACAGGTCTTATGCATCTTTCAAAGGTAATTATCAGAATAGACCGAATCCATGATTCCACCGGGAGGAAGGCGACACTGATGAAACATAATTCACAACCAGAGGGGGGAACATTTGAGTTTGTGATAACCGGAACCGGGATTGAATCGAGGGAACAGGTATCATCAGGAGAAACTGACGAGAAAAAAGAGAGAAAGGATCTTTCCTATCGGTCGCGAAATATCTTCTGACTGAACACAATCTTTATCCTTGCAGGAACTGACCCCTAACCCTGATTACCTGTACGGAGTTGAGTTGTTGCAGTATAACAATTTAATCAGCATTTTCTGTATCTTGCTCATTATTGTTGTCTGTCTGGTATCTGCAGGAGAAGAGCAGAGCGGGACAGGCAATGAGATTAATCCATTTCCCTCTCCTTCTGCAAGTGCCTATAATGGTGATTATGTTACCATCACAAAACCAGGAAAATACACCCTTGAACGGGACATTGAACATATAAACCAGGCTGGATTACTGATAAGTGCATCATCTGTTTTTCTTGATGGAATGGGACATCTTATCACACCGGCCACAGGAGAAACCGGTGATTATCATGTTGGATTACGTATCCTTGGATACGATGGAGCCGGTGATCCGGTACAGGGGGTAACCGTCACCAATATCACTATATCAGGTGAAAATACAGCAATAACTATTGGAGAAGCAGAATCTATGGCTGCAATGACCGATATCGGGGGTTCTGTTATTATCAGAAATATGACTCTTACCAAAAATCAGGATGGTATTATCATATACACCGGCCTTGCGTGTGGTATTCAGGACAACACTATCACCAACAATACCGGGACCGGACTATCAATTTCAGGGAAAGAAACGTCTGTTGTTCGAAACACGATCTCGGAAAATAATATAGGTATAGTCCTGAAAGGAGCAGATGATACAACACTATCTGAAAATATTATTACCGAAAATACTCATGCCGGCTTTATCGGAGAAGATGCCAAAAAATCACTTATTACCAATAATATCTTTGTCAATGCTGATAACGTTCTCCTGACTGGTGATACAGAAGGATATCAGTTTTATGATGAACCTGCTGAAGGGACCACAATTGTTGGAGGCGCATTACAAGGTGGAAATGCCTGGAGCACCCCGGATGGTAAAACTCCCATGCCACCAGGTGTATCTGACGTTGACAAAAACGGTATCTTTGACGAGCCATTTGTGATAACAGAGGGTATCCGTGATCTCTATCCCCTGGTATGGAGCGGATCTCCTGGTATTTCCGGGGTGACTGATACAAAAGAAGATGCATCTCTCGTAAAAATACCAGAATCAGTAGTTACTCCCATAAAAACAGCTGTGCCGGTTCAGCAAACGCGTGCCCCTACACCGGTTCCAACGATATATCGACCTAAAAGTACAATTAGTGGACTTCATGTGAGAATAATCAGTGATACCATTCCACAAGACATACCTGCCGGAACACGGGTTGATGTTGCCATCGTCCTCTATAATGACGGAACTGAGACATGGTACACTGATGATGCAATCGGAATTCAGGCAAGAGAAGATGCTGCTATCTTCGGCCCTGTATGGATGTCCATACCAAAAGATACCCGTATTGAATCAAAGCAGGAGGTTGCAGTCCATTTTACTCTGACCGCTTTGAAACAACCAGGGACTTATACACTCATCTATTATGCAGGAAAACAAAAAGAAGGGGTTGATGTTACCTTTGGCAGGGGATACAAAAAAGAGATTACAGTTACCTGATATACAGATGTCTTATTTAAAACGGGATTTAAACACCGGCACAATGTGATTGTTCATCAGTATACAGGTTTATTCTATTTTTACCATTCATCCATCTTTCTCTTCTCTTCTATCTGATTTGCTTCATCCTCCATTCCAAGTTCCCGCAGACACTGTATCTTCATCCCCCAGACTTCATGGTGATGTGGCTCAAGACTGATTACCTTATCATAACACCTGACTGCATCGCGATATTTTTTCTCTATTACAAGGCTGTTACCAAGTTCAAACCAGGTGTCGGGATCTTGTTGATCCTGTTTTAGAATCCTTTTAAAACACCGGATAGCTTCATCGTGGCGGTTTAGATGCTGAAGACTTATAGCCTTGTTATACAGAGCGTTGATATCATCAGGTAGTATCTCAAGAATCTTATCAAAACAGAGAACAGCGTCTTCATTTTGGGAAATTTCAGCAAGACATGAACCTTTGTTCGATAAAGCATTGATATTTGTAGGTTCCAGTTCTAAAACCACCCCAAAACAGGGAATTGCTTTGCTATACCGCCCCATGAACAGGAAATTAATACCTATATACAACCAGGCCTGCACATTTTTATCATCAATACGTGTTACCTCTTCAAAAGACTCTATTGCCTCCTGGTACCGTATCATATTCATCAGAGCAAATCCTTTTTGAAGAAGAGTCATTTCATTTATTGGATCCAGTTCCAATGACTGGTTATAACACTGTATTGCATCAGCAAATTTATTGGTGTCACAGTACTTGTTCCCTCTCACTCTCAGTGCATCTGCTTTTTTTTGTTGTATCTCATCAAGCAATTATAATCCCCCGAAATAATATAAGTTTTAAATGTTTTTCCCCATATACCATTAAAGCTATGCATAGAACGTTTCTTCAGGAAAACAGAATCAAATAGATCTGAAATGAAGACAATATACATTAAAAAACCAGGAAATACCATTCAGAAAGTGCTACAGAGAAGTAATGAGAAGCGCTATCATGTTTCAGTAGTATTTCTCATATTTCTGGTATTTTTTCTCCCCTTTCTTCGGGGAGATGAAAGACTGACCTGGGTGGCATTTCAATGTGTATTTTGTATTCTGCTTATTTTAGGAATTTTCCTTATGAGCAGGAACAGAATAACACTTCTCATTGCGTGCATTCTGGCGATTCCGGCATTTGAGATAGGATGGGTTGCCGTTGCTGTAATAAATCCTGCATTATATGAATATGCCCTTATCCTTGGAATTTGTTTTATAACGGTGCTTGTTGCCTCAGTTTTGTCTGAACTCATGTCAGTCAGGAAGTACGAGAGATGGATTCTTCCTGCTTTTGTCTCCCTTTACCTGCTCCTGATCACCGTGTGGGGAATGGGATACCTCCTGTTATATCTCATATATCCTGAATTTTTTGTATCAACAGCCGGTGACGGAACAAGTGTTGTCTATATCGGTGATATATTCACCTTCAGCAGCAGCACCCTCGTCCCAGCCGGTTACCCTCCTCTTATTCATACGATTTCTGCACTTTCACACCTCCCGGTGATTGAATCATTAACCGGGACACTGTGTATTATAACCATCTTCATGCGAATAATTCTCCTCCTGATGGATACGTGTTCATCAGCACAAGCAGAACACGGGAAATAATGAAGATTGGGATTGTCGGGAAAGAGAAATTTAATGCACTTTTTTCTTATAGTTTCACGTAAATGCACATCTCAAAAAAGGCCCTTTTGATCATGTAGTAAAGACTGCTGCCAGTATACTGAAAAAATACATTTTTGATGCCTGTTACATACCTGCACCAAAGACAGGAAAATAGTTCTTATATAGTGATATATCCCTCAAATACTATCTCTGCCGGACCTTCCATCCTGGTCACATCAGTAAAAGAGATAAGAAGTGGGCCACCTACCGTCTCAATATAAACAATATCACCTGCTTTTTTCAGATGTCTGGCCACTGCTGCGACTGCTGTTGAACCGGTTCCACATGAGAGGGTTTCTGCTTCTACCCCGCGTTCAAATGTTCGAATGGCAAAGGTGTTATCACCAGTGCAAGCCGCAAAATTGACATTCGCACCTTGTGAGAAGGATGGATGCGCCCTGATTGGCGGTGCTACCTGTCCGATATCAATTGCCCATATGTCATCTACAAAGACAACTGCATGAGGCACTCCCGTATTAACCGCAAAAACCTCATATCCACCAATTGATTCATGATATTCTCCAGTTCCGGTAGCAGGAATACCAGCCCTTATAAAGACTGCAGGAGGCATTGTAACATCTATAAGAAAGATCCCTTCTTCATCGTATCTGACGGAAACGGGAATTAAACCAGACATGGTGTTAACAACACAGGTAGGTCCTATGTATTCCCTGTCATATGCATATCTGACAAGGCACCTGATGCCATTACCACACATCTCAGCTTCACTCTCATCAGGCTGAAAGAGTCGCATGGTTATATCTGCCCCACTTTCATCTTCACACCTGGACATGAAGAGAATACCGTCTCCACCTATCCCACAGTGGCGATCACAGTACAGAGCGGCAAAACGTCCTTTCATCTCATCAGGAATAACCAGGCCGGCATATTCATCTATCAGAATGAAATCGTTTCCGTTTCCCTCTAATTTAGTAAATATCAGGTTCATTACTCACTTCACCTCATCCACCTGTTTTATTATTATGATCTGCCCCATGTTGCGAATGCCTTTCTCAGTTCATCATGACTTTCTGCATAGACCTCTGGAGAAATACCTTCCATAAATGCATCAACCGCCTGTCGCATTGCCCGGGCACCAGCCGCGGTACCATCAGGGTGACCATGAATACCTCCACCTGCCTGGAGAATGATATCAGTTCCAAGCGTCTGAAGCTCTGTTGCCACCCCTCCCGGATGAAGACCACCACTTGCAACAGGAAACGTATCATTCAGCCCATAAAAAGATCCTGTGAGTGCCATATTATCCTTAAGCAGCTCGTTTGTGTCATGATCCATCTTTCCGGATACCGAACCGGTATGGAGCTGATCACCCCCTAACATCCGGATAAAACGGCAATATGGGCGCATTGCTATCCCATGCTCACGATTTCTGGTGATTGCTCCATGCATGGTCCGGTGAACATGGATAGGGACAGGCACCTGCGCATCCTCTGCAACCACTCTGACAGCATCAAGGCCACAGACAATGGCATCTATCATCACCATATTTGCTCCAAGTTGTACTGCTTCTTCGGCCCGTTCTACAATCCGGTCTCCGGCTGTCGAGACATTTACTGCATATAACACCGTCCTGCCGGTATCACTCTTTACCTGATCCAGACGCTCCATAACAAGTGGAAGACGCTCCTGCATAAGGCAGAATGTCTGGTTGGTGAGAGTTTCATCATCCTTAATAAGATCTACCCCTCCAATTGCTGCCTGGTACGCTACTTCTGCAGTGTCTTTTGGATTAAGACCAACTTTTGGTTTAATTATTGTCCCGACATGTGGTCTGCCGCTCTGCGTTGTCCCGATAATCTGGCGAATCCCTTCAATACCAAAACAAGGACCTTTAAACGGAATCACAGCCTTAGAAAAGTCAACATCAAGCAATCTGACTGCTGCAATTTTTGAGAGACCAAAGAGATTTCCTGCAAGGACTGAGAAGTACTGAGGGATATTACCAATCTCAAATATTTCATTGGGATAGGAGATCTCAGTAATATAACCAGTACCCTCTTTCTGGAGACTCTCAACAGTTCCATCCAGATACTTCATGTAATCGGTACCGGTTGAGATAGAGGTCCAGGTTCCGGTGGTTTGTTCATCAGCTATCGCTTTTGCAGCCCAATCGGGAGTTATTCCTTCTTTTGGCCGGAAATAATAAGTTGCAACAACTTCACTCATGTGTATACCTCATAGATATGATTAGAATATTGTTTTACCTGATGTTCTTATTCCATCCGAGATAATCCCTCATGATTATGTATGCCATCTGTGGAGAGATGGCTCCAATTTCTGTCAGTATAAGATCAATGTATCCGGGAGGGGTTATATCAAAGACCGGGTTTCGAACCTTCACAAATGGTAGTGAAGCACGTATTTGTGGTGCAAGTACTTCATCAGGATTTCGTTCTTCTATCTCTGTCTCGTCACCAAGAATGGTTTTTGGTGCAAATTTATAGCATTCGGCAGCAACAAGGAATCTGACACGGGCTTCATGAGCTGCAAGTGCAATCTGACTTGTCCCAATCTTATTAGCCACAGCGCCGTTCACTGCTATCGCATCAGCCCCGACGATAACCAGATTTACTTCTTTCATACAATATCTGACCGCAGAATCAACAATAAAATCAGTCCTGATACCTGCATCATTCAGAGTCTGTATGGTCTTATGTCCCTGCCACCAGGGTCTCACTTCAGTTGCAATAACTTTAAAGTCTCTCCCCTCATTTTTCGCGGTTAGCAGACACGCAAGGGCAGCCTGACTATTGCAGTGAGTCAGGACGACATCACCGTCCCTGATATAATGCGAACCAAGTGAACCAATACGTGTAATCGCATTCTCACTTGAAGTGATGAATGACGAGGCTGCTGCCATGATGGCTGATTTTGCCTCACTAATAGTTGTCGTATCCTGCATGGACTGCATCACAATATTGACTGCATTTGGCAGGGAGACTGCTGTTGGTCTGGTTTCTACAAGAGTGTCAGCTGCATGCTGCATCTCCTTCTTCCAGTCAGTAATATCTGATGCTGACAGGGATTGGGCATATTCTGACAGTGCTGCCGCTGCTGCCCGTGCAATCGTGCCTGCTCCCCGTATCTGCATCGTTCGTATCTGATCTGCGGTCTCAAAAAGACTCATGCGTATTGAATACTGATGCTGAATGAATACAAAAGTATTGTGGGCTGCACCAGTTTTATTCATAGTCTGATAGAGAGAGTATCCCATAATCTCGTGTATGAAAAATATCTGACATTCGAAAGGAAATTAAGGGTATTGCAGAGATATTCATCATATGCTCATTGTATGCACACCATTCACATATTGTAGAGAAATATACATTCTCACCGGTTTTACCACCCACGAGTACCATTGGCTTTATATATAGAGATAGTAAAATGCGTACCAGATGGTATCATGACAATAGCGGTCGTCTTTGATAGTGCCGGCACATTATTATATACCTACCGACATGCCACCGATGTTATTAATCACCAGTCTTTGCCAGGTATCGAGACGACGATGCTCACCTGTAGTAATCCGGATCGCGTACTCTGTGTGATACATAGTAACTCCCGTGATATTATGGATGCACCCGCAGATGAACTGGCCTCCCAATATATGCAGAGAAATAATATAGCATTCGGGGTGGCCTGTGCAGGAAGGGTTGTTACAACCGAATCAATCCGTGATGTTATCTATGCTGATACCCATGCCAAAATGCATGACTTTCAGGAGAGTCTTATTCAGGTGTGGCAGCAGGCAAAAAAAGAGGAGATTGTGGCTTTAAACAATGGCCTGATTGTAAATGTGGCACTATCACGTATTGAATTTGTAGTAAGTGCTGCAGGATATCCCTTTGAAGGGGCACGGGAAACGATAACCGGACTTCATCAACTTGGAGTTCCCGCTTTTATCGCTTCCGGGGACCGGGAAGCAAAACTTGAAAAAATCGCAGATTATCTTGGAATCCCACATGAACGGGTATTTGGTGTCGCAACACCATCTGTTAAAGCCCAGATTGTCACTGACCTCAAGGAATACTATGATCAGGTGATGATGGTTGGAGACTCTGTTAATGATCTCAAAGCCATGAAAGTAGCGGATATTGCCGTTTTGACGATGCAACAGTGTGCAACAAAGCATAGATCACTAATTGATGAAGCTGATTATACTATCACCGATGTGCGTGAAGTGCTCGGCATTATATCAGAAATGGACACCTTCACAAACTCACCTGACGACGACTGTCGAAATAGGGCTGTGTGTCACAATATACGTACTGACACTCCCCAGTAACAACCGCTTTCCAAGTCCTTTTCCGGTTGAACCAAGAGCTATCAGGTCTGCCTGACATTCCTCTGCAGCAGCAAGAATTTCGCTTCTTGGTTCTCCTATCCTGACAAGAAGCTGTACGGGTACGTTATAGCCCTCTGTTATCGCCGCGATTTTCTTCTGCATCAACTCCTCGTCCTGTTTCATCAGTTCCATACCAGAGGGATCACAGGTCACTCCTTCACATACTCCGACCCGCCCTCCAAAAGGAACCACTGCTGAAGGAACAATGACATACAAGGCATATATTTTCGTCTTCTCTGCATTCACATTAACAAGTACCTTTTGTAATGCGAGATCTGATGCCTCAGAACCATCTATAGCAACAAGAATTCTCTGAATCATATGATCCAATCACCTGCACAATATATCTATTCTTTCCATAATTAACCGGGTTCTTCGTCATGAGTTTGTTGAAATTAAAAGGAAACCCGTATTTTTATCAATTCAGCAGAATTGCGCCTTCACATTTGTGAACGGGATCTGATAATAAAGAGTAATACAAAATACTCTCATACCTTATTAAATAAGGATTACGAGGATTCCCATGACACGACTTATCACGGTTGAAAACATCTCCAAGGAATTTGATGGCAAACAAGTCCTTAAAAATATCTCTTTTACCATTGAAGAAGGCGAGATAATTGGCATCATCGGGAGATCAGGAGCTGGAAAGACAGTGCTTATGCACTTGTTACGAGGAATTGAAGAATCACCAACTTCCGGCCGCATCATCTATCACGTGGCAGTAAGTGAAGACACTGAGTGTACCTATGTTGCTGTACAGAGCAGGGCAGGAGAGAAATGTCCACGGTGTGGTTCCAACCTGGTGGCAATTGATGTGGACTTCTGGGCTCCTGAAAATGAACAGTTAAAGAGGCGTATCATGGGTAGTACCGCAATGATGTTTCAGCGGACCTTTGCGCTCTATGGAAATGATCGCGTCATCGATAATGTCCTGCGGGCACTTGATGATATTAAGTATCCAACAGAACATGCAATTAACCGTGCGGTTGATCTTATTGACGAAGTTAATCTCTCTCACCGGATGATGCATATAGCAAGGGATCTGTCAGGAGGAGAGAAACAGCGTGTTGTTCTTGCACGACAACTTGCCAAAGACCCCTGTATTCTCTGTGCTGATGAACCAACAGGGACACTTGATCCAACAACAGCATCACTTGTCCACCAGATGCTCCTGAATGCTTCACGTACAAACAATATGGCAATGGTCATCACATCCCACTTTTCAAATATCCTTGATGATATTGTCGATCGGGCAATGCTTATCGAAAATGGTGAGATAAAGACGATGGGGGATCCAGACTCCGTCATTGCTGCATTTATGGAAGGATATAATGATGAGATGGATTATTGTCCGGTCCAGCTTGGTGAGACCATCCTTGAGTGCAATGATATTACAAAACGATATATCGCAGTCGACCGCGGGCTTATAAAAGCTGTTGACGGAGTTACATTTTCCGTAGACAGAAAAGAAATTTTTGGCATTATCGGAACAAGCGGGGCGGGAAAGACAACGCTCTCACGGATGATATCAGGCATCATTGAACCCACCAGCGGAGAGATGGAGATACTCATTGGTGACGACTGGGTCGATATGACAAAAGCCGGGTTTGATAAGCGGGGGCGGGCAAAAGCCTATATCGGGTTGTTACATCAGGAATATGATCTCTTTCCACACCGGACCATCCTGGATAATCTGACTGATGCAATCGGGCTTGAACTGCCAAAAGAACTGGCCATGAGAAAAGCAATAATTACCCTTCGGATGGCAGGATTCACTGAGGACAAGAGTAAAGAAATTCTGAACCGAAAACCGGGAACATTAAGTGAAGGGGAACGTCACCGGGTAGCTCTTGCACAGGTTCTGATTCGTGAACCACGGATAGTGGTGCTTGATGAACCAACCGGCACGATGGATCCTATCACCAAGATTGATGTTATGCATTCAATTATGCATGCACGTGAAGAGATGGAAGAGACCTTTATTGTTGTCTCCCATGATATGGATTTTGTCAGAGATATCTGTGACAGGTGCGCCCTCATGAGATTTGGAAAGATAACAAAGATAGGCGTGACCGCTGATGTCCTGGCTGAGATTACAGAAGACGAACGCCATAGAATGGCACATGAACAAAACGGTCAGAAATAGGAAGAAAAAAATATGATATCTATCCTCCTCGACGGGATGAGGAAGGAAGTACCTGATGGGACCAGGTTACGTGATATTCTCACAGACCACGATCAAAACCTGGTTGTGGCCATTATCCGTCCCGGGAAGACAGATGCTGCAGTCAGCAGAAGTTATCTTATGCGGACTTCAGCAGGGGAAGTGGTCATAGAAGCAAATACAAAAAACACTGATCTTTTTCTCTCTGATGACCTTTTATGTTCACTCCACTGGAGAGATCAGAGATCTATTCATTTTGGCCCATTTCCTTCCCATATAAAACCAATACGCAAGGAAGCAAGGTATGAACGCGGGGATGTCCTTATCGGGTGCGGGGGATATGATCCTTTTCGCTCCTATCTTGCTATTGCATCACGATCTCATATCGCAGATCATGGCGCAGAGGAAGGAGGGGGCACTATCGGACAGGTTGTCTCTGGCCTTGGTGTTCTTGACCGGTTGAAAGAAGGTGACAGGATTGAATCTGTTGAACCCATTGTAACCTTTTCTGATAACACAGAATCCTATACCACAACCGATCCCGACCTGCTGCTCCTGACAGGGATGCATATCATCTCACATATGAGGATAGAAGCCCAGGGCTTTGATGAAGGCAGATACTCAACCGAAGCTGCCAGAAGTGTTGAACATCTCCTGCTTGGGTGTAAAGAGGGAGAATTCTGGACCGCACTCTCATCCAGTACACACATCAGGGATGAGGTACTGGCAGGTACTGATGTACCAGAGGAAGTCATCAGCCCCCGCCATGAAGGAACGGTAACCATCAGGACAACAGGAAAGAAAAAAGGATCCATCTACCTGTATACTGAAGATCTCCCACGAAGCCTGCATCATACCGTGGTCGGCCAGATTGTCCATGGGAGTGAACTTGCGCGGATAGTTCACGCTGATGAAAAATTCAGGGTGCGCGTTATTCCTGAACGATTTGACCTTGCGGGATACTCCCTTGTACATGCAAAAGAGACGGCAAAAAAACGTGGCATTCCATTCTCCAGTGATAACGATGATGAGAATCGGGTGGTTGTACGCCAGATTCCAAAGACAACCATGGAGGTTCTTTCTACGGGATCAGTATCAGTAGAGACCATATCTCTTGAAAAAGTAATTGATATCACGCTTGATGATGTCCATGCATACAAAAGTTGCAGAACATTTCGTGAAATCACCGGATTAAAATTTCACAACATTGGGGAACTCCCGCATATCTTCTCATTTGAGGATGTTCACCTCTTTAAGGGAATAATACCTTCATTAACTACGATAAATCCTGAAAATACCCCAAAAGAAGGAACAGAGATATCAGCAGGTACTCTTGCAATGACAAATGATTCCAGAAAGAGTGTTGGAATGGTGGGGGTCAGGACTGAATCAAATGATGAGTTCGGGCCAACATCAGAACCGTTTACCGGGACGAATATTATCGGGACGGTCATTCATACCGAAAAATTAAAGAAAATTCAGGAAGGAGAGACCATATATTTCAGAGAGGCGGGAATATGAGTTCCTATAAGCCAACCTACCAGGGAACAGTCACAAAATATGTCTTTGTTGAGTCACCTTATACGACCCCTGATGATCTTGCAAGCCTTGCATACGAAATATCTGACCAGGCTATGATAAAAGAAACCTGTTTCGGCCTCCAGGTAACAGGAAAAGAAGAGGATGTCGAGAAGATTATTCATCAACTTCGAACCCGTGATCCCGCCCATATTTTCGTTAAGGACAGGGGATTTCCACCAGGTGATCCCCGCCGGTGCCGTGCCAACCTTGGTGGTGCACGACCGGGGTACTATGGTCATGAATTTGAAATGGGAATTATAAAGAAGATATCAAAGGGTATCATCAATTTCACCAGCAGAGATCCTGGAAAAAAGGCGAACCCACCGGTTCCCCAGTCTGATGCCAGACTCGATGCAACAACACTCACAAAAATGATGGAAGCAGAGGTGCCATAACGTGACAAAGGTATTCATTTATCCAACGACCAGCCTTATCCTATCCGATATGGTAGCCAGGTTTGGTCATACTCCGATTGGGTCAGCACGTGCAATACGGGAACGAATACAGACTGCAGGTTTCGATTCTCCTCCCCTTCAGATGACACCTGAGGATGCAAAGAAAGGACTTCGGTGGGCTGCAGTTGAAGTCCCGTCTGGTGTCAGAGGGCGAATGTCATTATATGGTCCACAGATAGAAGAGTCAGAAGCAGCCATCATCATCAATGATGCAGATCTGGCATTCGGCTGTATGGGATGTGCCCGTACAAATGAACTTCTTGTATATCTCATCAGAAAAAAAGGTATACCCGTGCTTGAACTACGATATCCGGCAGATGAAGAAGAGGGAACAGAGTTCGTTGCTGCCATACATGATTTTTTACGGGATCTGGGGGAAAAAAATGAGTAATGAACGTGTCCGGATAGCACAACTCTCATGCGGACCAGAATACAGCGGAGTGCAAAAGGAGATAAATGACGCTGCAGCTGCTGTTGATGCCGAAATATTCTATCCTGACCTGACATTACGGGATATCAGACGCAACTATCATGACTTTGGCGTCGATGTACGGAGTGCAGACCTGAAACTGGCAATAGCACGGGCTGTAGCCCTGGTAGAAGGGACTGTTGAGGCTGATGCGGTCTTTATTGCAACCTGTTTCCGTTGTGCAGAAGCTGCAATCGTTAGAAACGAGCTCAGGCATTATATTCATGAAAATTCACAACTCCCGGTTGTCAGTTATTCATTTACTGAACGAACGACATCAGGAACACTTCTCACACGGATGGAAGCACTGACAACCATTGCCAGAAGACGAGCTCTTCTTGCACGTGAACGTCAGAGCGGACTTACGATGGGAATTGATTCTGGTTCTGCAACCACAAAAGCAGTTATTATGCAGGATAATGAGATAATCGGAACCGGGTGGGTTCCCACAACTGAAGTGTTGCAGTCAGCCCGGGAAGTCCGGGACCGTGCGCTGGATGAAGCAGGCTTGAAAATAGATGCTATAGAAGCGCTTGGAACGACCGGGTATGGCCGGTTCCTTGTCGGGGAGGAGTTTGGTGCAGACCTTATTCAGGAAGAACTTACGGTAAACTCAAAAGGAGCGGTATTTTTAGCTGACTGCCAGCATGGACCCTCAACGGTTATAGATATCGGTGGGATGGATAACAAAGCCATATCAGTTCAGGATGGTATCCCCGGAACGTTTACCATGGGTGGTATCTGTGCCGGTGCATCAGGCAGATTCCTGGAAATGACCGCTAAGCGCCTTGGTGTGGACATTACTGAACTTGGCCCTCTTGCAATGAAAGGGATAGGAAACGAAGTTCCTATGAACAGTTATTGCATTGTCTTTGGTACACAGAGTCTTGTCAACGCTCTTGCACAGGGACATTCAAAAGAGAATGTAGCAGCTGCAGCCTGTCATAGTGTGGCAGAACAGGTCTTTGAGCAGCAACTCCAGGAGATCGATATCAAAGATCCCGTTATTATGGTTGGAGGGACATCACTCATTGCAGGGCTTGTCAGGGCTATGGGGGAACTTCTCCAGACTGATATTGTCGTCCCTCCGTACTCGCAGTATATCGGATCAGTCGGGTCAGCACTCCTCTCATCTGGATTTATTACTAAGGAGCCGTGAACAGATGTCCACTCTGGACTATTTTGAAGTCGAATCTACAGACCCGATTGGCAGAGACCAATATCACAGGCTTGCATCAGTTGTTATCGGAGATCATGGTCTTATCGGGGTTCTTAAGAAGATTCATATCTATATCGATCCAGAAATTCCCATCTTTGTCGCGACCGGTATCACCAGAAAACTGCTTCATGAGATACGAGTGAGTGACATAGGTTCTGTCAGCCACGAGAACGGCCACGTCACGATTAGTATTGGTGAAGAGACGTATTTTGCCGCCCTTTTACAGATGTTATGGGACAGGTTTGGTAAGGACCTGGTAAACCAGCCAGACAGGTTCACGATTCTTATGGATCTTGATGAAAAAGTGGCAGAAACCCTCTCAGATCTGGTTGTTATCGATCCAACTGAAAGCCTGTACAAGGATCTCATCTATTCCTTGCAGGTCATCTGTCCGGAGGGGTTTAAAGTCCGCAAACAGAGCTTCTCTGAAGGGAAGTTCTTCTTTGTCGCAAGTGAAGATACACTTGATGAGGATGTAATGCCACTTGTAAGAGAGAAATTTGCCCTGATGGGGGAACAAGGATGATACTTGAACCTATAACATATAAAGGGGGTGTATATCGCCATGATGAAATACTGGACCTGATTGAAGATCTGGGCGGATACATCATCCAGAAACATCTAATCGCCCAGGATGTCATACTTCAGGCACTCATCCCCCGTGCCGATATTGCCCTGTTACAGACAATTGCCCGCCCTCTTGCCGGAGAAGTAAAAACAGCCCCATTGGTTGGAACAGAGATTGCAGTCGTCTCAATGTCACTTGAGATTCATCACCTGCCTCATGCATCATGTGATGTCGCTGAGTACCTGAGAACAGAGGGTGCTAAGACCAACATGATTGGTCTTGCACGTGGATTTGGAAAACGAATTGCTCTCATGAATGAAGAGGAACGAAACATCATTAATGAACATGACTGTGCAATCTACCTCTTGGGGAACTTTGAGAGTTGTATTAAGAAAAAAATGCCGGTTTTACGTCGTGGGATCCATGTCCCAATCATTGTCTGCGGAGCTCCGAACAGGGAAACACTGATGCAGATAATCGATCCCCCTGTCGATGGATATGTAGGAGGAATCGGACGGTTCATGCACCGTACAAAAGAAGCTGATGAGATAGCAAAACTTGATGATATCATCAGTGAAGTCGCGCAGGTCCTTGACAGGAAACGTGCAGCGATAGCAAAGGACCCGCTCTCGGTTTCGCCTGCCAGGCTGATGGATGTTATCATGGCTGAGATATCTGCTATCAGGTATGTTACATCTCCAATCCCTGTCGTCGTTCAGATGGATGGTCTCAGAGTAAAACTTTCTTTTGACCAGTATGCAGAAGAAGTCAGAAATACCAAAATAGAAGAAGGGGTCAGTGTGAGAAAGGTTGCTGATGTCCTTCCATCACGTATGCGGGATTATATTCTCATCAAAATCAGACCTTTTTCAGAGACCGGCGTCAAAGTGTAAGAGAGAACCATCATCATCTTTTTTAGTATTATATGAGTATGCTACTACATGGTACCACATGAATGGATACGATTGAAACAGTCTTTCCTGCACATAACTCTTATCTGGATCAGTATCGGACTGCTCACGGTTCTTACTATTTCTCCGGTATATGCCATCGTTGCTCCATCAACACAACCTAATACTACGGGATCTTCTGCTGGTTATTTTGATATCATCTGCAATGTTGATGGTGCCCGTGTCTATCTTGACACTCAGTTCATGGGATTTATCGAGAATGGAAAATTTCTTGTTACCGTCACCAGGGTGGATAAATATACTACATTAACCATAGAAAAGGACGGATATCAGACATATCGTTCCCAGTTGTATGCATACCCGGATCCCGGTGAGACAATATTTATCAGTGTTCGCATGACCCAGGATCCCTATGAAGGAACGGGAACGGTGCATATTGATGGGGAACCAGTTGGTATCGGGGTAACCATGGACGGCATCAGGCAGGGATCTGTCCCTGATTCCGGAGTCATGATCCTTACCAATGTCCCAAGTGGAAATCATAAATTTTCCTTTGAACTGGCTGGTTTTCAGAGACAGGAAAACGAAGAATATGTCAATGTAGGAGCTGTGACCCGTATCAGGATACAGATGAGTAAAGATACTGCAGGAATCCTTTCTGTCTCTTCTCAACCACAAGGCGCAGGCGTGTATTTAAATGATGTCTACAAGGGAATAACCCCGGTTATACTCACTGATGTTCCCCTTGGGACATATACGCTTCTTCTCAGAATGGACGGGTTTTCTGACTGGGGTTCAACAGTCTCTGTCACAGGAGGGGAAGAACAGAATGTTGACGCATCTTTGACTGCTCTTAACGATATCGTTTCACCAGTGGCAACACAATCAGAACAGAATACAGAACGTTCAGGACCAGCCCCTTTAATCGGGATCGCTGCTGTCAGCCTCCTTGGACTGTATCTTGCTCAAAAAAAGAGAGAATAAACCAATAAAGAAAATCTTTTTAACTCACTACCGGCTGAAATCCAAGAACCTGGTCAGATATCTTGTATGAATCACCATTCATATACCAGACTGCAACCATAACCTCATCTTCCTGACTCGTTCCGACAAACTGGATATTGTCACCCGTGTTCGACCCGAGTGGCTGGATTTCATCCCTGCCATCAGAAGTAATTACACGGACCTGAATGGCAGAAACAAGACTCTGCCCGAACCCACCATTAAAGGTCGCGATGATGGTATCAAAAACCTGGTCTTTCTGGACGGTGATACTAACACTGATGTCAGCAGGTGGCTCAGTTACTGGCTGGTCCCAAATAGCATCCACAGGTACCTGTGTAACCTCTGCTATTGTCTCTACGGGTACAACAGGAGCAGGTGTTGCTACCGGTGTCTCTTGTGGTACAGGTTGTGTAACTCCACTTTCAGAGCCTGTGCATCCTGCAAAAAGGACAGTAATTGCAAGGAAAAGTCCTAATATAATAATGCGATTTACTTTCATC
>Ga0265594_1000735_pt1 | contig 26614 bp, 29 predicted proteins | sample saktaG_11_FD_190147 | JGI IMG/M metagenome (GOLD analysis project Ga0265594, IMG submission 190147) | Saline water microbial communities from Sakinaw Lake, British Columbia, Canada - sak_2011_5_24_80m | ecosystem: Environmental > Aquatic > Non-marine Saline and Alkaline > Saline ... | reverse complement strand
ACAGAACAAACAGTAAATGCTACGGACACATCTCCAGAAACGCCTCAGTTCAATGAAACCGAAGTAATCGTCATTGATAATCTTAGATTGTTTAGCTCGAAAGCATATCAATTATCGCAATATGGCTTCGGTAGCCCTGCGGGTGGCATAAATGACAAGGAAATTAAGGCAGAAATGGATGCGTACATTGGAAAAACATTAGAAATCACAACTAATGCTACCAGAGAAATATACAGCCGCAATCTTGGTTACTCTGTAAATGGAGTTCTCGTAAAACAGCACGTAATATTCCTACACTCTGATTATAAAGACTACAGGTTAGAATGCATCATTGCAGATGACGCAATACAAGATTTCCAAAACATTAAGATAGGCGATATTGTTACTTTCCAGGGCAAACTGTTTTCTTACAGCAAAGTATCTGATTATCAACAAACGCTACCAGGCTCTTTGCCAAGAAACACAATCTTATGCGACCTGAAAGATTGCCGCATCGTAAAAACCCAATAGGACCAAAAGTCCTATTTTTTTGTTTTTACAAATAAATGATATAATTATTTAAAATGTTTTTTGTGCTATAATACTCAAATGAAAAGATTTTATAAGAAAGTTTTTATTTCTCTAATTCTTCTTGGTCTTTTTGGAATTGTGTCCAACGGTTTAGCATTAGAATTAGTTTGGCCCGCCTCTCCGGGTGGAATTGAGTTGAATGATGCTGCTGGCTTGGAAGAATTAGTTAAATATTTTTATCAATGGGGAATTCTGTTGGGAGGATTGGCAACCTTTATCTCTTTAACAAGAGCTGGCTTTCAGTATTTAACCTCAACTGGAGACTCTATTAAAATGACAGAAGCGAGAAAAGATATAAGTTCAGCTATGTTTGGACTTGTTATTCTTTTGTCTTCCTTTCTTATTCTTAATACTGTTAATCCTGAATTGACAAACTTAAAAATGCCTACAATAGAGCCTTTTGGACAAGAATGCTTAGATTGTATGGAAGAATGGGGAGAAGATAGATGGGGAAAAGATAGATGGAAAGATGAATGTATTGATGAATGCGATCTTATACAGGTTAAGGAGCCTGACTTTTCTAAAGGTTGTGATGAAATTAAATTTTATAATATCAACTATCCCTTTCAATATGACCAAGAGGTGTTAGAGGTGTTATATGTAGATATGTCAGATGAATTAAATTATGTTGGAAAGTGTCTGCAACCATCTCCTTATATTTACCAAGACTCTGGTGCAATTATTTTATACTTAGATGATAAACCAACAGGAAATTGTATCGTAGAACTATATGATAAAACTGTATGCGACGGAAATCCAATGACAACCATTAATTATAGTATTGAAGACATCAGTCAATTATATTTACCAGACAGCATTAGGCGTGTGCAAATAAAAAAATAGAAAAATGTTAAAAAAGTTTTTAGATTATTTTATTAAAATAACCGAGAGTAAAACTACAAGGATTGTTTTGTTATTTCTTTTTGTTTTTGCCGGACTTTTTCTCAGTTTACAACCCGCTCAGGCTATCTTTGGGTTTGCGGATTTTACTATCACTGAGTTAGCCTCAATGCAATTAGATGCTTTGGACTTTGTAGATAATACGATTATAGAAATTATTGTACTCTTTAACTTAATGGCCACTGAGTCTATTATTTTCATTTTTTCTGCAGCAAATATTCTTCAGTGGGCAATGGCTATGCCAATTAAATTAGGAATAGGCAATCCAGCTGAGAATCTTCTTGTTAATTCGGGCTGGAGCTTTGTGGTCGGACTAGTAAACATGTCCTTTATTCTAATTTTTGTTTTTATGGCTTTGAGTTATATTTTAAAAATTAAGATTGGAAAAACTGAGCCCAAAAAGATTTTAACAAACCTGATTATAGTGGCTCTGCTTATTAATTTTAGTTTGGTTTTTGTTGGTTTTATTGTTGATTTAGCTGATATTTTTCAAAGAACGCTTTTAAAGGCTTTTGCGGGAGAACAGGGCAATTTCGTTACCTTAGCCTTTGAGCCCTTAAGGGCCAACTCAATGAACCTTTTGCTACTTTTAGCAGGAATTCCAGTGGGCTATTTAATAACCGCTCTTATTCCCTATGCTAATGTAGCCGCTCTTGTAACTATTGGAGCTTTTGTTTTAGGAGAAGGAATGTTTGGCATTCTTAGTCAAACTATTGTTATGATTATTTTTAATTTTATGATAGGTGGAGTACTTTTCTTTTATGCTGGTCTTTTCATAGTAAGAGTAGTAATGATCTGGATTCTGGCAATCGTATCTCCTTTAGCGTTTATTTCTTATGCTTTGGGTCTAAAAGAACGTTGGGACGAATGGCTCAGCTTGCTTACTAGTTGGGCCCTCTTGGGAGTCTCTGCTTTATTCTTTTTGGGATTAGGATTAAAATTATTTGGAGCTGTTGTTCCACCAGGATCAGAGTTTCAAATAAGAGATTTTACGTTCCCTGGTCTTAGTTTTAACTATTTATTCTTGCTTGTTTATTTAGTCGTTAGCCTTGATTTTGTTAAGAAATCTGTGCCAAAATATGCTGAGATGTTAATTGGTCAAGGGAAAACGCTTCTAAAGAAAACAGGAGGGTTGGCTCTTCAGGCTGCCCAAAAAAGAGGTCCTGATTGGTTGGTGAATGAAGCAGAAAGACTAAAAGAAATGCAAGAAAGAAAGGGAAAGGGAGAAAAAATTCCATTAATGGGAAAAATTGACTCGATAATAGGAAGAAGCGTTGCCTCTCCGGCCCGCTGGGCTATGAGAACGTTTGCCCAAACCACTCCTGAAAAAGAGCAAGAGAGTAGAAGAAAAGCAGCTCAAGCCAAAGCTGAAACAGCTCACAAAAGTCAATTGCTGGAGACAATTAAACCTTGGGGAATTATAGACAGAGATCAAAAAGAAGCTATGGTTCAATTGGCAAAAAGAGGAGAACTTGGTGACGCAATTCAAGATAAGTTAACAACAGAAGATAGGGTGCTAAAAATACACGAGACTTTATCTCAAGAAAAAGAAAGAGAAAAAGATGCTGCCACCATTTTAGCTACAACTTCTGAAGATGTAGTCGAAGAGGCTATAAGAAGCAGATTCCCCGTGGGAATGGGAGAAGTGAACAAATTAAGAGGAGAGGCTTTGTTGCTTAAATCGTCTGACGCTAATGATCGGGCTGAAAAAGAATATCAGGGGCTGTTTAATGAAGTATTAAAAGATCTGCCCGATGATCAGGTTAAAAACATTAACAAAGACCTCTTAACCAGTAAAAACGGGATAGCGTGGGTGCTTAGCTCTAAGGGTGAGCGCTTGGGTGAAATAGTAAAATCATTCGACAGTAAGGTTGTGGGCTCTATACAAGAAGCCATAGATAAAAAAGATATACACATTCATGCTAAAGATAACCCAGATTTAACTCTTTATTTAGCTAGTACCCCTGCTCGCAAATTAGGATTAGGACTACCAGAAACTAAGAAACCTGCAACGCCAAAAGAAATTAGAAGAATAGTTAGAGAGGCCAGAATAGAGACGAGTAAAGAGGCGAAAATAAAGCCAAAAATAATTATTACAGAAAGAGAAAAAGAAGAGAAACTGCATAAGATTACGCCGGATATGCCAAATTATTTAAGAAGAGAGGTGGCGAATGCTAGTAAATATTTGTCGGCAATTCAGCAACAAAGAAAAACCTTAGACGTTCTTGTTGAGGGAATAGGAAAGATAACCCAACAGATTTCTTCTCTTGAACAAAAGGCAAGTAAAACCAATGAAGAAACAGAGCTTCTCAAGAGATTGAATTCCGAGATAATACAAAAACAAAAAGAACAAATCAAACCAGTTTCAGATAGTCTACAGACATTGGAAGAAAGGTTTAAAAAGTCTCAAAAACAAATTAAAGATAGGTTAGGTGAAGAGAAAAAAGAAAGACAAGAAAAAGGCCTTTACAAAAAGCTTGAGAAAAAAGCCGATAAGAAATAATTAAAAATAGAACATTTAAAAAGTTTTAAAAAAAGAAAAAAGTAGGGTTTAATCTACTTTGTATGATTAGGGCTGCTAACTTGTGGACTTTATTTCTGTAGTTAGCTGTTCGATCTTTTTCTTTCCTTCCTCGATATTGACTTTGTGTTGCTTAATCTTTTCGAGCGCAGTAACTTTCCGTTCTGTCCTTTTTACCGCTACAGAGACTTCTTTAAGAAGGTTTATAGTCTTGTTAAGATCTTTCTGTGTTACTGTTCCTGATAGGATTATAGATATATCGTCTTCTATAAGGTCATCTGCGAGGATATTATCATGATTAGCGTCTCGTCTCTTCCTGTACCAAGGCAAGACCCATTCGCGAACTACTGTCACAGCAATTATTGCCACACAAGCCACTAACACAGCCACAAGCAACCAGTATGCTATTCCAAACGTCATAATTGTTTCATTCCTCCTTTTCTTTCCTTATTCAATTGTTAAGGTAGTAATGTTATATCAGTTTATTGTAATTTTGTCAATACTTATGACTCAAAAGTTAACTAAAGAACAATATTGGAAACTTTTTAACAATCTTTCTGAAGAGATGAAAGATGTAATTTTGTCTGAGAAAACTGCTACAGACATTTTTGATATTTGTGAAAGAAACAAAATAGACGATATCTCAAAGGTGGCTGATTATGTAGGACAAACATTACTTGGTGTTTTAGCTCCGGACAATCTTCAAAAAACATTAGAAAAAGAATTAAAGCTTAAAAAAGCCCAATCGCAAGTAGTAATACAAGAACTTAACCGCTTTATTTTCTATCCAATTAAAACATTGTTAGAAGAACTATATAGTGTGAAAATTACTCCCCCTTCTTTGGAAAAACCTGATTTAGTTGATAAAGCCACTGTTCCAGAAAAAGAAGAATCAACTCCTCCCAGAAAAGACGCTTATAAAGAACCTATTGAATAAAATTTATGAGATTTACTGTTCCTCAATTTATTGAACGTGAAGCAAAAATAGTTGGACCTATGACTTTTAGGCAATTTATTTTTATTGCAATTGCTGGTGCTATCTGCTTTTTTATCTATAATATTGCTCCTTTCTCTGTATTTATAATAGCCTGTATTGCTTTTGGCGGAAGCGCCTTGGCTTTGGCATTTTTAGAAATACAAGGAAGATCTTTGCCCGTTGTTTTATCAAATCTTTTAAGATTTAATCTTGCTCCTAAAATGTATCTTTGGAAAAAAAGAGAAATACCAATAAAGATTCTGAAAAAAGAGATAATAGTGCAACCAGAAAAAGAACCAGAAACTCCTTTAAAAATAGCTGAAAAGAGTCAATTAAAAAAATTAAGGACTGAAATTGAAACCAAGCCAGAATAATATGGCCAAAGCATCAACTCAACAATTTTTAGAAGTTAAAGAAATTAAGCAAGGGGTGGTTGTTTTAAAAAACAAAGCCTTAAGAGGAGTAATTATGGTTTCTTCTTTAAACTTTGCTTTGAAATCTCAAGAAGAACAAAATGCCACTATTTACCAATTCCAAAGCTTTTTAAATTCTTTAGACTTTCCTCTTCAAACAGTGGTTCAGTCTAGAAAACTCAATATTACTGGGTATTTAGATAAATTAAAGGACTTAGAAAAAGAGCAAAAAAACGAACTCTTAAAAATTCAGACAGCGGAATACAGAAATTTTATAGAAGAATTAATTGTTGGGAGCTCTATTATGTCTAAGAATTTCTTTGTTATAGTTCCTTTTACTTCGATTGAAATTCCTGGCATTACCTCAAAAGGTTCTGGAAAAACAATCGACGATCAATTTCAAAGAGCGAAGTCTCAACTTTGGCAAAGAATGGAATTTGTCTCTATGGGACTAAGAAGATGTGGATTAAAGTGTATTCCCTTAAACACCACTGAGTTAATTGAGCTTTTCTGGTCATTGCATCATCCAGAAGAAGCTGAAATAGGATATTATCCTGAAATACCTCCTGAATTAATAAAATGAAAATACCTTTTTTTAAAAAGAAAAAAACATATCAATTGGTTAAAGAAGACACTGGTAAGATTTTTGAAAAAAAGGCAATGGAACTTAACGACATCATTGCCCCTTCTTCAATCGCTATTTCTTCTAACAACTTAAAACTTGGCAAAAGATTTGCTAAATCTTTTTTCATTTTTTCCTATCCCAGATATTTAAGCACTGGTTGGTTTTCTCCAATCATTAACCTTGATGATCCAATGGATATTTCTATTTTTGTTCACCCGATTGAAACAGGAACGATTTTAAAACAATTAAGGAGAAAGGTGACTGAAGTTCAGGCCGAGATTTCAGAAAGACAGGAAAAAGGCCTAATCAGAGATCCTGTCTCAGAAACAGCTTATCAGGATTTAGAAACCTTAAGAGACCGTCTCCAGACAGCTCAAGAAAGAATGTTTAAATTAAGCATCTATTTAACTGCTTATGGTAAGTCAGAAGAAGAATTAAAAAACATTGAGAACACGCTAAGGTCAATGTTAGAATCTCGTTTAATATATATTAAACCTGCTCTTTATCAACAAAGAGAAGGCTTTAATTCTTGTGCTCCTTATGGATTAGATCAACTTCAAGTTCATACTTCAATGAACACAGGACCTCTTTCTTCTGTTTTTCCTTTTGCTTCGTTTGATTTAAGTTCAAACGAGGGAATCTTATATGGAATAAACAGACATAACAATTCTTTAATTCTTTTTGATAGATTTAGTTTAGAGAACGCGAATAGTATTTTATTTGCGAAGAGTGGTTCTGGTAAAAGTTATGCGGTGAAATTAGAGGTTCTGCGCTCTTTAATGGTGGGAACTGATGTAATTATTCTTGATCCTGAAAATGAATATCAATTCTTGTCTGATGCTGTGGATGGTTCTTTCTTTAATATTTCTTTAGGATCTCCAAATCACATTAATCCTTTTGATTTGCCCACCCCAAGAAAAGATGAAAAACCATCTGATATTTTAAGGTCTAATATTATTAATTTAGTTGGTTTAATGCGGGTTATGTTAGGAGGCTTAACTCCTGAAGAAGATTCTATTATGGACCAAGCTCTTACTGAAACCTATGCTGCCAAAGACATTACTGTTAAAAGTGATCCCAGTGCTTGGGAAAATAATATTCCTTTGATGCAAGACCTGGAATCAATTCTCAACACCATGGAAGGAACTGATTCTTTGGTCAGAAGATTAAGAAAGTTTACCAAAGGAACGTTCAGTGAATTCTTTAACCAAAAAACTAATATTTCAACTGATAATCCTTTAGTTGTATTTGGAATTAGAGATATGGAGGACGAATTAAGACCAATAGCAATGTTTATTATTATGCGTTATATCTGGAATAAAGTCAGGTCTGAGCTTAAAAAAAGAATCTTGGTGGTAGATGAAGCCTGGTGGATAATGCAATCAGAAGACGGAGCTTCCTTTTTATACGGCATGGCTAAAAGAGCCAGAAAGTACTGGTTAGGAGTAACCACTATTACTCAAGATGTGGGAGATTTTATGAAATCTGAGTATGGAAAACCAATTATTACCAACTCTTCTTTACAAATTTTATTAAAACAATCTCCAGCCACAATTGATTTGGTTAAGAAAACCTTTAATTTGACTGAAGAAGAAAAATACTTATTATTAGAAGCTGAGGTGGGGGAAGGTATATTTTTTGCAGGACAAAAACATGTAGCTATCAAAGTAGTTGCTTCTTATACCGAAGATCAAATTGTTACTACCAGCCCAGAAGAGGTGTTAAAAATTAAGAAAGCAAAAGAGAGTCAACCTAAGAGGGCTTAATCACAATTTTTCTTTCATCTCCTTCGCCAACACTTTCTGTAATAACCCCGTTTCTTTCAGCCAACTCCATATGAATAATTCTTCTTTCAAAAGCGCGCATTGGACTTAGCGCTTTTTCTTCTTTGGTCAAAAGCACATCATCAGCAACAGAATTGGCTAATTCTTTCAAGTATTCGGCCTTCTTTTTCTTATAATCATTAATGTCAACGTTAACATAAAATAATTCTTCTGTTTTTTTTCTTAAAATAATTTTTAAAAGATGCTGAATATCAGCCAAAGTTTGGCCTTTTTCCCCAATCAAGATTTGAGGCTCTTCAGTCTTAACCTCAATCAAAAGACTGTTCTCTTCTTCAGTCGAAAAATGAAGACTAACATCAAAAGTGGTTTTTTGAAAAAACTCTTTAGTAATTTTTCTTACTTTTTCCAAACCTTCTTTTGAAATCATGTTCTTTTAAAGATTAAATATTGTTGGCCGATTGAAAGAACAGTAGTTGTTATCCAATATAAAGCAACTGCGGCTGGCATTCTAATAAGAATAATAATTGTTAAAAAAGGAAACATAAAAATCATTTGATTAGAAACTGCACTTGCTGCCTGCCCTGCCTTTTCTTTATTGCTTTTCATTTGAATCAGTTGGGCAAGACCAGCTAATATTGCTAAAAAAAGACTTGGTTGAGAAAGATCTATCAAATTCAAAAAACTAAAGTTTATTATTTCAGGCCTTGGAATAAAACTATAAAGATTACTTAACTCTTCTATTTGTAATCCTCTCCAAAATACACGATAAAGAGCAATTAAAAGTGGCAATTGAATTAAAACAGGAACAAGACTGTTGAGAGGATTAATCTTTTCTTTTTGGTAAAGCTCTAAGATTTCTTGCATTTGCTTTTCTTTATTGTCTTTATGATTATTTTGAATCTCTTTCACTTTTTCTTGAATTCCGGATAGAGCTTTTTGTGATTTTAAAGATTGGGCCATCAAAGGAGACAAAGCCAATCTAATCAAAGCTGTTAAAACAATTACTGCTATGCCAAAATCATGTCCTGGCAAAAACTGATATAAAAAAAATAAAGCATTAAATAATGGCTGATACAATATTTTATTAAAAAATTCTGTTAAAAAATTCATTATTCATTATTAATTATTTTCGCTTTTTTAAAAAGATTACTAATTATTTCTTTTATCTCTTTAAAATCTTTTGTTTCTAACCCTGGACTCGCTATAACAACCACATCTACTCCTTTCTGGATTTTTTTAAGATTAGAATAAACTGCCTCTCTGAGTTTTCTTTTTATTTTGTTTCTATTAACAGCTTTTTTAGAAAACTTTTTAGATATTACAAAAGCAAAGCGCGATTCATCTAAATCATTGGATAATATTTTTAAAATTAAAAGGTCTTGCTTAAAAATCCTTCCTTTTTTAAAAACCTTTTGAATATCTTTATTTTTTCTGAGCCGGTTAATATTTGCTAACATCTCTATAATAAAAACATTAGCTTAAAATGTAAGCTTTTTTCTTTTTTTTCTTCTTCTGCTTACTAAAACTCTTTGGCCTGATTTGGTTTTTTGTCTTTTTCTAAAGCCGTGAGTTCGTTTTCTTTTTCTTTTTTTAGGCTTATAAGTAATTGACATGTTTTTATTTTATCTTGTTTTAATCTTAAAATCAACATTATATCCATTCCACAAAATATCCACAGGTTATTCACCTTTACGGCTTTATTGTGTTTGTTTTGATTTTAGCTTGGTTATAAGATATAATAATTTATTATTTATAAAAGATTAAGAGTTGATAATTATATGAACAACCAAGACTTATGGCAGGCAACTTTAGCCCAAATTCAACTTAATATTTCTCCAGCTAGTTTTGCCACTTGGTTTAAAAACACCAACATTATCAGTCAAAAAGAAGGCAAGGCAATTATTTCAGTAACTAATTCTTTTGCCAAAGAATGGCTTCAAAATAAATATGGAAAAACTATTTTAAAAATTTTACACGAATTAGATTCTAGGGTCAAAGAGGTCAAATATGAAATTAAGCATAAAACAAATAAAACTGAAACAAGGGTTTTAGATAAAAGCTCTTTTCTTTTTTCTAGAGAAGGACAACTTGATCTTCAGGAATTTAAAACTCAAAAAGAAACAAACATTAATCCAAAATATACATTCGAAAGTTTTATTGTCGGCCCTTTTAATGAATTAGCCCAGGCTGCAAGTTGGGCAGTATCAAAAGAACCAGGTAAAGTTTATAATCCTCTTTTTATTTATGGAAGAGTGGGTTTAGGTAAAACTCATCTCTTACAAGCTATTGGAAATAAAGTTGTAAAAAACTTTTCGGAAAAAAAGGTTAAATATATTCCATCCGAAACATTTACTTCTGGGGTAGTTTCAGCAATTAGAAAACATAATATGGAAAATTTTAAAACAAAATATAGAAACATTGATGTTTTAATTTTAGATGATGTTCAGTTTTTAGCTGGAAAAGAAAAAACTCAAGAAGAATTTTTTCACATATTTAACCATTTATATGAACAAAACAAACAGATCGTTCTTTCCTCTGACAGACCGCCCAAAGCAATTTCTGCTTTAGCTGAGAGGCTAAGATCTCGCTTTGAAGGAGGAATGATAGCTGACATTAGTTATCCTGATTATGAAACAAGAATGGCTATTTTAAAAATAAAATGTGAGGAAGGAAAAATAGCTCTTCCAGAAGATATTTTAGACTATATTGCTTCTAGTATTCAAAAAAATATCAGAGAATTAGAAGGAGCTCTAACTCGTGTTTCGGCTTATCAAAAATTAAACAATCAAACCCCAAATATTGAAACGGTAAAATCTCTTCTTGAAAACCTTATTCTTTCACCCAAACAAAGAATTACTCCTAAAAAAATAATTAAGATAGTGGCTGATTTTTACGACTTAAAAGAGAAAGAGATTTTATCCTCTTCAAGAAAGAGAGAAATTGTCAGGCCTCGTCAAATAGCAATGTATCTTTTAAGGGAAGAGCTTAAAAGTTCTTATCCCTTTATTGGTAGAAGGTTTGGAGGAAGAGACCATACTACAGCCATTCATGCTTATGAAAAAATTACAAAAGAAATCAATAAAAACGAGAATATTGCAGAAGAAATTAATCTTATTAAACAGAGAGTTTTCAGTGTTTAGTCATGGGAAATTTTGTGGAAAAGTTGAGCAAAAACACTTATTAAAACATAAATAATTATATTTACACAAAAAGAAAACATAATATTCCTATAGTAAATCACCATTTTTGCCCAATTGAATTGAATAAAAAAATATAATAATTCACAGACATAATATTAATAATAATTAAATAATTTAAATAATAATTAAAATGAAATTATTAGTTTTACAAGAAAAATTAAAAGAAGGATTAAAAATAGTTAGTCGAGCTTCTTTTAAATCTCTTTCTCTTCCTGTTTTAAATAATATTTTATTAAGAACAGAAAAAAACTTTTTAGAACTAGCGGCTACAGATTTAGAGGTTGGAATAAAATGGTGGTCTTTGGCAAAAATAGAAAAAGAAGGAGAAATTATTGTTCCCACTCAAGTTTTTTCTAATTTTATTAGCTTTTTGCCTAATAAAAAAGTTAAGTTAGAGGTTGATAAATTAACTCTAAATATTGAATGCGAAAATTATAAAACTCGTTTGAAGGGATGCAGCACAGAAGAGTTTCCTATTATTCCGCAAATATCTGAAGCAGAAATAGTTGTTATAGATAGTGAAATTTTTTGCCAAGGATTAAATCAAGTAGTAAATATTACTAGTCCATCTACAACTAGGCCGGAAATCTCTGGAGTTTATTTAATTTTTAAAGAAAATTCAATAAAAATGGTAGCTACGGATAGTTTTAGGTTGGGAGAAAAAACAGTTGTCCTTGAAAAGAATGCAAAATTGCGTCAACAATATTCTTTAATCCTTCCCCAAAAAGCAGTTAAAGAAATTATTAATATTTTTGGAGAAAAAAAAGAAGAACTTAGAATTTATTTAACCCCTAATCAGATTTTGTTTGAAAAACTAATTCCTGAATTGCCCTCACATCCACAAATTCATTTGGTCTCAAGATTAATAGAGGGAGAATATCCAAACTATCAAGAAATTATTCCTGAAAAATATAAAACCCAGATTATTCTTAAAAAAGAAGAATTCTTAAACCAAATTAAAACAGCCAGTATTTTTAGTGGCAAGATAAACGAGATAAAGTTAAAAATAGATCCTAAAACACAAAAAATAACAGTGTTTAGTCAGAGTCCTGATTTAGGAGAATATAATAGTTTTTTTCCAGCCAAGATAAAGGGTAAAGAGATGGAAGTTGCCTTTAATCATAGATTTTTACTTGACGGGCTTTTAAACATAAAAAGCTCTCAAATCACTTTTGAACTTAGTAGTGAGGATGGTCCAGGAGTTTTAAAACCAGTTGGAGATAAAAGTTATCTTTATATTGTAATGCCTATTAAGGCAAGTTAGTATCAAGGGGTTCAGGTGGAGTAAAATTTTCTTGAGGATATTTTTTTAAAGCCTGTTCCATGAAACTATGAAAAATAGGACCTGCTAAAACTACACCTGGCTTTTCTTCCATAGGACTATTATCATTATTTCCAACCCAAACACCAGTTGCGACTGAAGGACTATAACCTATGGTCCAAGCATCTTGATAGTTTTGGGTTGTTCCTGTTTTAGCGGCTATCTGATAATCCCTAAAATAAAGTGGAGAGTTCCATCCAAACATAGGAGCTCTTGCTTCATTGTCTGATAAAATACTATTAATCATTCTGCATGGCTCAATAGATAAAACCCTTTTCTGGGTTTTTTTATTTTCTTCTATAATATTTCCTTTTGAGTCCTCTATTCTTAAAATAGTAACTGGAGAAACTTTTAATCCTTCTGTAGCAAAAACCCCATAAGCAGAAACCATGTCTAAAAGCTTGACCTCCCATCCTCCTAAAACGATTGAGGGGCCATAGGGTGGCTTTAGGGTGGTAATCCCAAGGTCTTGTGCTGTTTTAACCGAGTTGTCTATTTCTGGTCCAGCCATATCTAAAAGAACCTTTACAGAGGCCACATTGATTGATTGAGCAAGAGCTTGTCTAAGAGTTATTTCTCCTCTATAAAGTCCATCATAGTTTTCAGGTATATATTCTTTTCCTCCCCAGACTCCAAAGTTTGTTTTCTCATCAATCACGGTTGTATCAGGGGTAAATCCATTTTTAAAAGCAGTAGCATAAACAAAAGGTTTAAAAGAAGACCCTGGTTGTCTTAACCCTAAAGTGGTTACATTAAATTGAGGGCTAAATTTACAATTTTCTTCAGAAACACAGTTTGGAGGATAAGGGTCTTCAAAATAACCAGCGCCTCCAACCATAGCTAAAATCTCACCAGTTTTAGGATTAATTGATACTAAGGCAGCATTATGAGCGTTATTATATTTGTTTGCTTTTACTCCTTGCTCAATAATATTTTCAGCTGCTTCTTGAAGTTCCCAGTCTAAAGAGGTATAAACTCTTAAACCATTTTCTCTTAAAAAATCTTCACCATATTTATTTTCAAGGTAGGGCTTTACGTATTCTAAGGTAAAATAAGGCGCCTTAAGAGTAGTAGGTCTTTCAAAGCTCAATTCTTCTTTTTTTATTAATTCAGCCTCTTGTTTAGTTAAATACCCTTCTTGAGCCATTCTATCTAATACATAATCTTTTCTTTCAAGTAATTCTTCCTTGTTTTGATAAGGAGACAAATAGCTCGGAGCTTGGATTAAAGAGGTAAGAATAGCTGCCTGAGCTACTGAAATTTGAGAAACAGGCTTTTGAAAAAAGGTTTGACTTGCCGCTTCTACTCCATAAGCATTTGAACCAAAAGGCACTTGATTTAAATACCATTCTAAAATCTGGTCTTTAGAATAGCGACGATCTAACTCTAGGGCCAAGATAACCTCCCTGATTTTTCTTTGAGCTGTTTTCTCAAGAGATAGAAAACTTGATCTGATTAATTGTTGAGGGATTGTTGAACCCCCATAGGTCGGCTTTCCTATTTTTAAATCAGCTAATATAGATCTAATTATTCCTGTGATATCAATTCCGAAATGATTGTAAAAATTAGCATCCTCGGTCGCAATAACAGCTTGTTTTAAATGGTCAGGGATTTCGCTTAATGAGACATAAGTTCTTTTTTCTTCTCCGTAGATATCGTACAAAACTATTTCTCCAGTTCGGTCATAAATTTTAGTAGACTGAATAAACTGTTTTTCGCTAAATTTTTCTGGGCGAGGCAAATCTTTTCCATAGTAAATAAACAAAAGCAAAGAACAAAAAACAGCGAACAAAGAACAATAAATAAATAGTTTAATGATTGAATAAAGTTTTGTTCTTTTTTTTGTTGCCCGTTTTCTTTTGTAGGTTTTTCTATAAATTCTTCTTTTTGCCATAATTTTGATTTACATATCCATGTTTTTATCTTAAAATAAAAATATATGAAAATAAATAGTTGCTCTGAAAAAATTGATGAAGTTTTGACAAGAAGAGTAGACAAGATTCTGCCTACTAAAGCAGAGCTCAAAAGCTTAATGCGTAAGAAAAAGATCAGGCTTTATTTGGGTATTGATCCTACCGGCACCAAGCTTCATCTGGGCCATTCTGTTGCTTTAAAAAAGCTTCAGGAGTTTGCTGATTTAGGGCACGAGGCCATTCTTTTGGTTGGGACAGGAACAGTTTTAGCTGGAGATCCATCAGGCAGAGATAAAGCCCGACCCTATATTACTGAAAAAGAAATTAAAAGAAATATTGCAACTTGGAAAAAACAAGCAAGTAAGATTTTAGATTTTTCTAAAATAAAAATTAAATATAATGGAGATTGGCTTTTAAAATTAGACCTTAAAGGAATTATTGAAATTGCTTCCAATATATCATCTATTCGGCTTTTTAAAAGAGATATGTTTCAAAAGCGCATTAAAAGAGGAGACACTGTTTGGATGCATGAAACCCTGTATCCTTTGCTTCAGGGGTATGATTCAGTAGCCATGGATGTTGATTTAGAAATTGGAGGAACGGACCAAACATTTAACATGCTTATTGGCAGAGAGCTTCAGCAAAAAATGAAAAACCGAGAAAAATTAGTCTTAACCGTTCCCATGATTCTTGGTATAGACGGTAATCAAATGAGCAAAACTTCTGGTAATTGTGTTTGGCTATCTGATTCTCCAAAAGAAATGTTTGGAAAAATTATGTCTATTCCCGACAAACTAATTATTTCTTATTTTGAGACGCTAACCAATGTTCCAATTGATTTAGTTAAGCAATACAAGAGACAACTTAAGTTAAAGAAGGTGAATCCAATGACCTTAAAAGAGGCATTAGGTTTTGAGATTGTCCAAATCTATCATTCAAAAAGAAAAGCAAAAATTGCTCAATCAGAATTTACAAGAGTATTTAAACAAAAGAAACTGCCTCAAAAAATAGTAAAAGTTTCAATTAAAGAGAAGGTAATTAATATTCTTGATCTTTTGATTAAAACAAAATTAGTTTCTTCAAAAACAGAAGGCAAAAGATTGATTTTACAAAAAGGAGTCAAAATAGACGGAAAGGTTGAAAAAGATTGGAAGGTAATTGTTAAAACCAAAAAGGGACAGGTTGTTCAAGTTGGGAAGAGAAAGTTTGCAAAGATTGAATAACAAACCCGCCACTTAATTATGGGCGGGTTTTGTTTTTAGAACTATTCTTCTGAAGCTTCCTCGGTATCTTCTTCTGAACTTTCCTCAGTATCTTCTTCTGAACTTTCCTCAGTATCTTCTTCTGAACTTTCCTCAGTATCTTCCTCTGAACTTTCCTCAGTATCTTTCTCCTCAGTTTCTTCTTGGTTTAAAATTTTTTCGTAAATCATTTTTATTAGCTTGTTAAGATTTTTTAATTTCCCGACCTTTTGGGTCAATTAGAAAAGCCCATTTTTTAGGCTTATAACAAGCATTATATATATTCAAAAAGGCTTGTCAAGCACAGAGCCTTACAAAAAATTATTTCACATAAAGGCTCTGTCAAAAAGAGCTTTAGCTCTTTGAGTAAAGAAAAGAGATTTATTTCTTTGAACGGGGTTTTAACTCTCAACTTTTTCTTTTCTAAACTTCTTTTTCTTTTTATTCCAGGCCCAAATTTGAACTGACATTTCTATTTTAAATTTTTTAAGGAATTTTTGTATTTTTCTTCTTCTTGTCGAAATATTAGGTAAAGTAGTTAATTGGATTTTTTTCATCCTTTTTCCCCTAATGGCCAATAAGTCAATAATCCCGAAGACATCCGTCTGTTGATACTTTACCTTGGGGGCAAACCAGACAACCCACCCATCGTCTTCTAATATTTGAATTGCTTTTTTTCGAATTACAGATTCTTTTGCCATCTTCGTTTTTGTTTCACAAAAACTTGATATTAGAGTAAATTTCTTGGACAGAATCGCTTTCATCTAAGCTTTCAAAAAGATTTTCGCAAGCTTGTTTCTGTTTTTCCTCTACTTCAATTTCTTCTTTAGCAATCCAAGCCAAAGAGGCTGATTCAATTTTTTGTCCCTGTTTCTCTAAATCGTTCTTTATCTTTTCAAGATCATTTGCTTTTGTGTAAACCTCTAAGAACCCATCGCGCCAAAGTACATCCTCTGCTCCAGCCTCGATTGCCTTTAATTCCAATTCTTCTTTGAGCTGAGATGTTTGGTTTCCAGCTTCAACAATAACCACACCTTTTCTTTCAAAAAGCCATTTTACTGAACCTTCTCCAGCTAATTTTCCATTATGTTGATTTAAGATTTGCTTAATCTCTCCCAAAGCCCTGTTTTTATTGTCAGTAATGCCTTCAATAATAATGGCTATGCCTCCAGGACCATAGGCTTCAAACAAAACCTCTTCCAATCGAGCTCCTCCTGTTTCTCCAACTCCCTTTTTAATGGCTCGTTCAATATTGTCTTTAGGAAGATTAATAGCTTTGGCCTGTTCGATTGCCAAGCGTAACTTAGAATTAGTTTCTGGATCTGCTCCGCCTTCACGAACTGCGATTGCAAGAACTTTTGCCATTTTTGAAAACACCTGACCTCTTTTAGCATCAGTGATGGATTTTTTATGTTTAATTTTTGAGAAATGCGAATGTCCGCTCATAATTTTTTATTCTATTCTAATTTGTTTTTAAAATCAATTAGATCTTATTCTTTTTCTAAATATTAGAATTATTATTCCTGAGGCAAAAGCGAGGATCAGGGCAGAGAATAAAATGTTAAGAAAGTTGAAAGATTCTGCAACCTGCTCATTGATCGCAGCCAGTTCTTTTTTAGAAAGATCATTATCTGTTTCGTTTTCAAGAGATATGTTTTTTATCTCTGACTGAACAGACTCTTCTTTTATAACAATATTTTCTTTTCCTGGAGTAAGGGTTGAGCTCCAAAACCAGCCGGATTCGGTTTGATTATACGATTGTGCTAAAGAGGCTTTTTCAAAATCTACTCTATCTATAATTTTTCCATCGGGCTGGATAAGATTTAATCCGTCACCATCATTGTTTAAAGTAATTTTGGTGGTTGGGCGCGAAAGAACTAAAAAGCCCTTAGGTTCAATTTTTGTTCTTTGTGAGAAAGTATAGGTTGTAACAGATCCTATTGTATCTTGAATTTTCCACTCAAATAGATCAATTTCTTTGTCATTTATATTTTTTAACTCGATCCATTCTTCCAAATTGTCTGGTCCTTCGGGGGAGGGAAGAATTTCATTAATAACAATACCTGTTGGATAGGTTGTAATTGTCGGAGTCTTTGTTTTTATCACTTTTTCATCTTCAATCTGCAGAGGCCCGACCCCTGTGGGCTCAGTTTTTTCGATTTGAGATCCTGTAACCCAAGCTAAACCTTGTTTTTTAATATCTTGAATTCTTGCCTCGCTTATACCTTTTATTTTAATAAGGTCATCTAGAGAAGAAAAAGGTCTTAAAGAAACTAACTCTAACGCTCTTACTTCTCCTATGTGGATAATTTTGACTAAGTCTTTTAATGATGCGGTATTGATATCTATTTGAGTAGCGGCAAGAGGTTCGTTAGATGGCAGTAAAAGCAAAAAAAGACATAAGAGCCATAAGAGAATAAATCCTTTCCTGTTTTGCCTTGGGGCTCTTGACAAATTTTGCATAATTTGCTATTATATTAATACTAACACACAAGCCCCATGGCTGGGGGTTTAGGAATTGCTCTTAGCCGGATAGTTTGGCTTAGGCGAAATTACTCCTCAGAGATGTTCCGCACTTATGTTCCAAATACTTGAGTTAACCCCCAGCCATGAGGCTTTTTGTTTTCTTAACCCATTACTTTTTCTATTTCTTCTATTGTTGTTATTCCTTCTAAAGCCTTTATTAGTCCGTCTTGTTTCATAGTAACCATTCCCTTTTTAATTGCTTTTTCTTCCAAAGAAGCTATCGAGGGGTTGGTTATTATAAATTTTTCCATTTCGTTATCAATAAAAAATGCTTCAAAAATTCCTATTCTTCCTTTAAAACCAGTAAAATTACAATCCTTACAACCTACAGCTTGAGAAACTTTGAATCCTTTAATCAATTTCGGTATTTTTATTTGTTTAGAAATTCCTTGTAAATCTTTTTTAATCTTTTTTAATTCTTGATCTGAAATACTTTTTGATTTTGAACATTTTTTACAAACCTTTCTTACTAGCCTTTGAGCAATAACCACATTAATAGCTGGGCCAATATTACTTGTTTTAGTGCCCAGACTAATTAATCTGGCTACTGTTCCAGCAGCATTATTGGTGTGCAAAGTAGTTAAAACTAAGTGGCCTGTTAGAGCAGCTTGAAGAGCTATTTGAGCTGTTTCTAAGTCTCTAATTTCTCCCACCAGAATAACATCAGGGTCTTGTCTCATAATAGACCTTAAGCCATTGGCAAAATCATAACCCTTTTTAGGATTTGTTTGAGTTTGAGAAATTCCTTTTAAATGATATTCAATTGGATCTTCAATAGTAATAATTTTATTTTCTGGGTTTTGCAGTTTTTTCAAGAAAGCATAAAGGGTAGTAGTTTTTCCAGAACCAGTGGGTCCGGTAACAATAATCATTCCATTTGGTTTTTTAATTTCTTTGTTAAAAGCAATTTCTAAGTCTTTTCTTAAACCTAAAGTTTCAACACCCATCAAGTTTTTTGGATTTAAAATTCTTAAAACAATTGATTCTCCGTATTCAGCGGGTAAGCTTGATGCTCTAATTTCAATTAAGTTTTGTCCCCAAGAAACAGAAAATCGACCGTCTTGAGGTCGATCATTAATATTCAACTTAAGTCCAGAAAGAAGTTTAATTCTGCCTAGAACTCCTTGAAAGATTTCCAAATCAAAAATTATAATGTCTTGAAGAACTCCATCAATTCTTGCTCTCAGGCGAGCCTGTTTTTCCCTAGGTTCAATGTGAATGTCAGAAGTTTCAAGTAAAATTGCTCCCCCTAAAATTATTTCTAAAATATCAGTGATTTTTTCCTTTGAAGCCTTTTCAATCTTTTTTCCAAACTCAGAAATATTTTTTACTTCTTTTTTAATCTCTTCAACAATTTCAGGAGAAATTTCTATACTACCTGTAATTTTTTTTGAAACTTTCTCCATTAAAAGATAAAATTAAATAAGCTTTTAATTTTTTAATCTATCTTAAATTTTATTGAAAGTCAAATGATAACAAATAGTGTTTTAGAAACAAAAAAAATAGGAAATAATTTGGCTCACCAAATCCTAAAAAACAAACTTTCAAAACAAGCAATCGTAATTGGATTAGAGGGAGGTTTAGGAGGAGGAAAAACAAGTTTTGTTCAGGGTTTTGCTAAAGGATTAGGAGTCAAAGAAAAAATTTTAAGCCCTACTTTTGTTATTATGAAGCGATTTGCGATTCAGAATTTACGATTTATAAACCTATATCATTTTGATTGTTATCGAATTGAGAAACCCTCAGAACTTTTAGAGTTAGGATTTAAAAAAATTATTCAAAATCCTAATAATATTGTTATTATTGAATGGGCAGATAAAGTCAAGAAATTATTGCCCCCAGATGCTTCTCGGATTAGGTTTGATTTTATTAATGAAAAGAAAAGAAAAATTACCATAAAATGATCAAGAATAAAAAAAAGAGATTAATTATTATTGATGCCAACTCCATAATCCATCGAGCTTTTCATGCCTTACCTCTCTTGACCAATAAAAAAGGCGAGCAAATTGGTGCTGTCTACGGTTTTTTATTGGCTTTTTTTAAATCCATGAAAGATTTTGAACCAGACTTTGTTGCGGCCTGTTTTGATGTTCACGCTCCAACATTTCGTCATAAAAAATTCAAACAATACAAGGCTAAAAGGCCACCTGCTCCAAAAGAATTATATAATCAAATTCCAAAGGTTAAAAAGGCTCTCAAAGTTCTTAATGTTCCTATATTTGAAAAACAAGGATTTGAAGCAGACGATATTATAGGAACCATTGCTAAATTAGCACCAAGAAAACAAGTGATTCCTGAGTTAGAAACAATTATTTTAACCGGAGACAGAGATGCTTTACAATTAGTAAATGCTAAGATAAGGGTATTTGCCTTGAACAGAGGAATTAAAAACGCTATTTTGTATGACCAAAGTCAAGTGCAGGAAAAGTATGGGATTTCTTCTCAGCAAATTATTGATTACAAAGCGTTAAGGGGAGATGCCTCTGACAACATTCCTGGAGTTACTGGTGTTGGAGATAAAACTGCTGTTAAGCTTCTTCAGCAGTTCGAGAGCCTAGAGAATTTATATCAAGAACTTGAAACTGGTTCAGAAAAAGCTAAAGAAATTAAACCTAAGTTAAGAGAGTTATTATTGCAATACAAAGAACAAGCTTTTTTAAGCAAATTTTTAGCTACTATTAAAAAAGACGTTTTAATAGATTTTAATTTAAAAAACTGTCAATGGCGCAAATATAATGAAGAACAGGTTTTAAAAGCTTTTAAGAGATGGGGATTTAACAGTTTGATTAAGAGATTATCCGCATTAAGCGAGCAAAAAACAATTCAAAAAAAGAAGAAAAAAGTAATTCAGAACAATTTGAAACTGTGGTAAAATATATTATTATGAAGAAAATTTTGATAATTGAAGATGATGAGTTTTTAAGAAAGCTTATTGTGAGTAAAATAAAAGAACACGGTTTTAATGTTTTGGAAGCGGTTGATGGGGAAGAGGGAATAAAAAAGATTCAAGAAGAAAAACCAGACCTGGTCTTACTGGATCTTATTTTGCCTGGCGCAGGTGGTTTTGAGGTGCTCTCTAAAATGAAGGAGGACCCAGGTCTATCCTCAATCCCAGTTATTATTTTAGCTAATCTTGGCCAAAAGGAAGACATAGAAAGGGGGCTAAAATTGGGAGCAGTAGATTATTTGATTAAAGCTCATTTTACCCCTCATGGGATTATTGAGAAAATTAAGGCAAATCTAAAATTATAATGCCCGAGCTTCCAGAAGTGGAAACAACTGTTAGGGGTTTAAGAAAAAAGGTCCTTAAAAGGACTTTTGTTGATGTTTGGACTGACTTTTCTAAAATGATTAAAAAGCCCAAAAGTTTTAACTTGTTTAAAAAAGAAATTAAGGGCAGAAAAATTGAAAAGGTTTGGCGAAGGGGTAAAAACATTCTTTTTGATATTTCAGGAGATAAAACATTATTAATTCACCAAAAACTTTCAGGCCATTTGCTTTTTGGGAAGTGGAAAAAACAAAATAATAATTGGCAAGCACCTCCTGGATCTTTATCAAATAGAGTTAATAGCTTTATTCATTTATTATTCGTTTTTAAGAAGGGTCAAATGTTAGCCCTTTCTGATTTGAGAAAGTTTGCTAAAGTAGAACTATGGAACAGCGCTCAGTTTTTAAAATCAGAACAGTTTAAAAAATTAGGTCCCGAGCCACTTAAAAAAGATTTTACTTTTAAAAAATTTAAACAAGTTCTTCAAAACAGAAAAGGTAGGGTTAAATCAGTTTTAATGAATCAAGAAGTAATTGTCGGGATTGGCAACCTTTATTCTGATGAAATATTGTTTTATTCTAAAGTACATCCTCTTAAAAGAACTTCTGAATTAAAAGAAGCAGAACTTAAAAAAATTTATCTTGGTATTAAAAAGATATTAACAAAAGCAATTAAATTTCAAGGAGATTCTTTTTCAGATTATAGAAAAGTAACTGGAGAAAAAGGAGGATTTCACGAAAGGGTAAAGGTTTATAGAAAAACAGGACAAAAATGTTCACGCTGTAATACGGCAATCCAAAGAATTAAGGTTGGCGGTAGAAGCGCTCATTATTGTCCTAAGTGTCAAAAATTATGATTATATTTCTTTACGGACAAGATACTTACCGATTAACTCAAAAACTAAGAGAAATAATCGAGGAATATAAAAAAATCCACCAGAGTGGACTTAATCTAAGATTTCTTGATTTTAGTGGGTCGGCTGGAGAGTTAAGTTTTCAAGATTTTAAAGACGCTTTTCAACAAAGGTCAATATTTAAGGAAAAAAGATTAATGGTCTTGACGCATGTTTTTTCCAATAAAGATCTTAGGCAGAATTTTGTAAAAAACATTAAAAATCTTACTGATTCCAAAGACGTAATTATCATTTCTGAGAAAAATAAAATCTTAGCCAATAATCCTTTATTCAAAATCCTAAAAAAGAAAGCAACCTGTCAAGAATTTCAACCTCTTAAGGGACAAAGTTTAAAAAATTGGGTCAAAAAAGAAATTGAGCAATACAGAGTAAAAATTGAACCAGAAGCATTAGAGCAAATAATTGATTTCGTTGGCAATGATCTTTGGCGATTTTCTAATGAAATTAAAAAATTAGTCAACTATAAAGGTAAAAATTCAAACCTAATAATTACAAAACAAGACATTGAACTTTTAGTTAGACCCAAGATTGAACCCGATATTTTTCAAACAATAAATTTTTTAGCATCAAAAAATAAAAAACAAGCATTAAGTTTATTGAAAAAACACTTAGAAAAAGGAGATAATCCTCTGTATCTGCTTTCAATGATTAGTTTTCAATTTAGAAATCTTTTAATGATTCGTGAACTTATTGATAAAAACAGACCTTATTTTCTTATTTCAAAAGAAACAAAACTCCATCCATATGTTGTTAAAAAAAGCCATGCTCAAGCTCAAAGATTTTCTCTTTCTGAATTGAAAAAAATCTACCAAAAGATCTTTGAGGTAGATTTGAATATTAAGACTGGAAAATTAGAAGCAGAAACAGCTCTTGAACTCTTAATTACTGAGATTTAAGAGCTTTTACTTATTAGTTTAGTAATCCTTGATTTTCTTCTAGCAGCTGTATTCTTTTTAATCAATCCAGTTTTAACTGCTTTATCTAATAATTTATACATTTGAGGTAGAATAGACTTTGCCTCTTTCGCTTTTTTTTCATCAAGCAATCCCCTTATTTCTTTAAGGGTTTTTTTAATCTTCTTTTTTTTCTGAACATTTCTAATCTTTCTTGTTTCGCTTTGTCTTAAAGCTTTTTTTGCTGATTTAGTAATTGGCATATAAATTACCATTATCATTTTTTCTTATTTAAATCAACCCCATATATTTTGCCGAATATATGATAAGCAGATATAATGTTATTAGACACATGAAACATTTTCTTAAAAAATTTATTCCTGTATTTTTAATTAATAGATACCATTGGCTGCAAACATTTTTAGGGGCTTTTTGGTATAGATTTCCCTCTAAAAACATAAAAGTAATAGCAATCACAGGTACTAATGGGAAGTCTACAACAGTTGATTTAACAACCAGAATTTTAGAAGAAGCTGGCTTTAAGGTGGCTTCTGCTTCTTCAATCAACTTTAAAATTCAAGACAAATATCGGCCAAATAAACTAAGAATGACCATGATGGGCGGTTTTCAATTGCAAAAGTTTTTAAGGCAAGCAATAGATGCTGGTTGCGAATATGTTGTCTTAGAAATAACCTCAGAAGGAATAAAGCAGTATCGTCATAAGTTTATCAATTTTGAGTTAGCAGCCATAACCAATCTAACTCCAGAACATATTGAGTCTCACAAGGGGTTTGAGAATTACAAAAAAGCAAAGGGAAAATTATTTCAAGCAGTAAAAAACATTCATATTGTTAATTTAGACGATGAACATAGAGACTATTTTTTAAAGTTTCCAGCAGATAAGAAATACGCTTACACAATGAACAGCGAACAGCGAACAGAGAACAATAATGATTTGTTCATTGTTCATTGTTTATTGTTCACTGCAAACCAAAACGGTATAACTTTTAAAGTTCAAGATGTTGATTTTAATTTGAAGCTGCTTGGCAAATTCAATATCTACAATGCCCTAGCTGCAATTTGTATTGGTTTATCTCAAGGAATTGATTTAGAAACCTGTCAAAAAGCTTTGATTGAAGCTAAGGGAATTCCAGGAAGAATGGAAACAGTAATTTCTAAACCATTTAGAGTAATTGTTGATTATGCTTTTACTCCAAATGCTTTAGAGCAAGTTTATAAAACAATTAAAAATAATTTTAATCCTCAAAAAATGATATGTGTTTTTGGTTCTTGTGGGGGAGGAAGGGATAAATGGAAAAGACCTGTTTTAGGTGAATTAGCAGCCAAATATTGCGATGAAGTTATTATTACTAACGAAGATCCGTATGACGAAAACCCAATGGAAATTATTAATCAGATTTTTGAAGGCACTCAAGGAAAAGCGTTTAAGATATTGAAAAGGAGAGAAGCGATAAAAAAAGCTCTTAGTCTAGCAAAAGAAGACGACACAGTTATTATTACGGGTAAAGGTTCTGAACCTTCTATTTGTTTTGCCAAAGGAAAACAAATTTCCTGGGATGATAGAAAAGTAGTTAGAGAAGAATTTAAAAAATTATGAAAAAGTTTGAAATTTTAGAACACACAGCAGATTTAAAAATTAGGGCTTTTGGAAAAACAAAAAAAGAGCTTTTTTTAAATATGCTTTTGGGAATGACAGAAAGTCAAAAACCAGAGATTAAGGAAAGTCAGAAAATAAAAAGAGAAATTAAAATAAAGTCCCTTGACATAGAAACTCTTTTGGTTGATTTTTTGAGCGAAGTTTTATATTTAACTCAAGTGAATAGAGAAATTTACAATGATATTAAATTTACAAAATTTACTGAGACTGAATTAGAGGGCGAATTGATTGGCCAAAAAATAGAGAGGTTTGGCGAGGATATTAAAGGGGTTACTTACCACGGTTTAAATATTTATCAAAGAAAAGACAGAATCTGGGAAGCAACAGTTTTGTTTGATGTTTAGAAAATTTAAGATAAAATAGTCTATATGATCTCAAAAAAAGATTTTAAAAAAATAAATGATTATTTGTGGGAAATACCAAGGAGTTTTAGGTATGATATGAGGGTTCCGGCTCGAATTTATCTTTCAGAAAGAATGTTAGAGAGTACTTTTCAGGACAGATCTGTTGGTCAGTTGATTAACATAGCGACTCTGCCAGGAATTATAAAGTATAGTCTAGCTATGCCAGATATTCACGAGGGCTATGGTTTTCCAATTGGGGGAGTGGCAGCAATGAATATGACAGATGGAGTGATTTCTCCGGGAGGAGTTGGTTACGACATCAACTGTGGTGTCAGATTATTAAAATCTGAACATCCTGAGAAAGAGATTGGGCCACATTTAGATAAATTAGCCACTGAGATTCAAAATCAAGTTCCTTCTGGACTGGGGAAAGGAAGAAAAATAAAATTAGGCGCTGATGAAGTTAATAAAATTTTAGAACAGGGAATCCCCTTTTTAGTAAAAAAAGGATATGGGGCTAATAAGGATGTTGAAAATTGTGAGTCTGAGGGAAGCTTAGAACAGGCCGATGCTTCAACAGTTTCTGATAGGGCCAAAAATCGAGGAAGGGGACAAGTTGGAACCCTCGGAAGCGGAAATCATTTCGTGGAAATTCAAAAAGTGGAGGAAATTTTTGATGAAAAAGTGGCTGAAACTTTCGGATTATTTAAAGATCAAATAGTAGTTATGATCCATACTGGTTCTAGGGGACTTGGCCATCAAATTGCTACTGATTATATAAAAACAATGATGCAAGCTATGGTAAAATATGAAATAAGATTACCAGACAGGGAGTTGGCTGCTTGCCCAATAAATTCTTTTGAAGGTAAAAACTATTTGGCAGCAATGGCAGCTGGAGCAAATTATGCTTGGGCAAATCGTCATATGATAGCTCATTACGTAAGAGAGTCCTGGAAAAAAATATTGGGAGAGAAAGAAGAACTTGAATTATTGTATGATGTTGCTCATAACATTGCTAAGGTTGAAGAGCACGAAGTTAACGGAGAAAAAATCAAATTAATTGTTCATCGAAAAGGAGCTACCAGGGCTTTTCCGCCCGGTCATCCTGAAGTTCCAGAGAGATATCGAAAAGTTGGACAGCCAGTTTTAATTCCAGGAACCATGGGAACTGCCTCTTATGTTTTAGTGGGAACTGAAAAATCAAGAGAAGCATGGTATACAGTTTGTCATGGAGCAGGCAGAACAATGTCCCGTCGGGCAGCTACAAGAAAATTTCCTGGAAATGAAGTGGTTCGGAATTTAGAGGCAAAAGGAATTATTGTTAAATGCCACTCATTTAGAGGAATTGCTGAAGAAGCCCCTTTGGCTTATAAAGATGTTCATAATGTGGTAGAAATAGTAGATAAAGCTGGTTTGGCTAAAAAAGTAGCTAAATTAATTCCTTTAGCAGTTATTAAGGGAGAATAATTAAAAGGTCGCAATGTGTTTTAAAATTTATTTTATATGGAAACAATGAATATTATTTTAA
>Ga0265594_1000733_pt1 | contig 26626 bp, 19 predicted proteins | sample saktaG_11_FD_190147 | JGI IMG/M metagenome (GOLD analysis project Ga0265594, IMG submission 190147) | Saline water microbial communities from Sakinaw Lake, British Columbia, Canada - sak_2011_5_24_80m | ecosystem: Environmental > Aquatic > Non-marine Saline and Alkaline > Saline ... | reverse complement strand
TATCCAAGGTGCGTTTGAGGGAAAGCCCTATGTTCCTCCTTCAGCTGCCTTTTAACTGAACCCTATTGTGAAGGCATCCCGGATGTAAATGCGTGTTATGGTCGGGTTGGGCTGAATAGTTACAATTTAAGTAACATATCAATAATAGTTTCTTTATATTTGTTATCGACATTTCTTAAATCGCTTCGTAGCAACACATAAGGATCGACTCTCATAATGTGCCGAAACACATCATCACTCATAGTGGACAGCCAAGCTGCAGTTCCATGAAGTTGAGGGATCAGTTTTCCTTCAGGATCTCCTGGGTGGGTTATGAGACTTGTTATCTGAGCCAGTGGCATATCATGTTGCACCAAATAGCGAGCAGCGAGATATTCAGCATAAGTTTGATGCGCCCAACCGATTCGATTTGGACCACGCGATGAAAATAGACCTGTATCAAGGGTCTCCCGAATAGCTTCTACAGTCACATCGAATCTATTATTATCAAAGCTTTCGTTTCCACCAGATAATCTTTGAATTTTAACGTCCTCTTCAGGCACGTCGCCTAAATCTGTCCCTGTCCAAATTGCGTATCGCTTGCTGAAGATTGTGATCGCAGCAATTCGAGATGCTATGATGAGGCGTTGCTCAGGAGCGAGTTTTCTTGCATTTTCGGGTCGATCCTCATTGATTTCCTCACAAAGACACCTACAACCCTCTGAGTATAATTCGGTTTGATCATCAGGAAGTTGACCGTTTTTGCTGTAGCTGTTTATTAGAAATTTTAATGTTATGGGCTTAATAGCGAAGGGTACCGCATTTTTGCGATCGATTTCGCTTAGGAATACTGTTGCATCTAAATCGTTGTCTTCCGCAGCTTCAATGACATCTATACGTCGAAGGGGAACTAATTCGTACACATTTACTTCATTTTTACCCCATATCTTCTTAAATCTATCTTCTAATTTATTTTTCCAATAGGCAGTTCGACAAGCAATGCGCAGATAGAGTCTCTCAACAGGATATTTCTCTAGTTCGTCTATCAGGAGCGACGCCAAATTATCGATACGTAATAGGCATTCATCCAAGCTATCTAAGAAAATATGAAGCCGATACTCGCCTTTTTCCCAAGAAACAAAAGTTTTATTTTCAAATAAATTGTGAATCAATCGATCCTCACTACTATACGAGCTAAGATTCAACCAAAGTGTTTTATCTCCTTCAGATTCAACTTTTTTATCGATAGCTTCCCTCTCTGCTTTCATGGCACTTGTCTTACCAATACCTGGTTCTCCGAGCAAGATCAGACACGGAATCTCTGCTATAGAATCAAATGGCACTACCTCAGGATTATAGATATTGTACTTATCGGAGTCTGGCTTGTATAGATATCCACCATCTGATAGACTAAAACTTCCTTCCCTTGGGCACCAGAAGCGCTTCCAATTATAGCTCATTATCGGATACCTCCTCCCAAAAACCTCTCGATTTTAGGATTTTAGTACCTCATCACCATCGGAGAGCTTTATTGTTTGTACTATATAATATTTATTGATGGAGGGCAAAGATTTTAGTGCCATTGCGGACGATATGGTGGAGACACGACTCGTTTTCGTCCATCATACGGAGTGATATTCAAAAGTTTCATGGGGATGAGGCGAGACGGCTCTGGTGGCGAGAGGAGAGATATGTTCGATAAGGCCGATGGTTTTTGGAAGACGATACGAGCCGCATTGATCCTGTCTATCTTTGCGGCTCTTATTGCTCAGGCTCAGGTTCCTGGGATGGCGGAGGAAGAGCCTAATGTTCCGGAGTGGATCAACGAGATAAATCCGGTCGACTACGTGCTCATCGACTCCGACCTCCCCTCAGACCTGCATGTCGCAGGCGACATCGACGTCGAGGCCCGAGCCGCAGAGACGGCCGTCATGAAGGACGGCAGGGCAGACGTTGAGAGGGTCGCCTTCGTCGAGATGCACGAGAGCATCTGCCAGCCCGACCCGGAGGGGGTATACGATTGCATAGGCAGCAACTACCTGGTCGACGTTTACGTCTACGAGACCGCGGAGCTGGCGAGAGCGGTCTGGGAAAATACGATTGTGGAGGAGTACGGCGAGCTTCCTACCCCGGAGGGCTTTGATTACGTCTCGAACGTGATCGATCCTCAGGACACCCGATTCGGCGGTGAGGGGAGCTGCGTTGGCCCTTATATTTTGTACAAAAACCTCGCATGCACCATCTTCGGGAACTGGGACGAGAACGGCAGGAAGATCGGATCCCTCTGGCTGGACAAGGTCTCGAAGACCGAGCCCGTTTTGCAGGTGAACCTGAAGATGAGAGAGGATTTGAGCCTTATATTGGGCTATCAATATCACGGAACCTTCTTAGGCGGCAGTAACTACAAATCCCTGCGAGAGATCGCCGCCGACCAGCAGGTGGTCCAGGCTCAGGTGTTCAACGAAGGAGATGAGGTGGCTGAGAACGTCTACATTCAGCTCTACCTCCAGTTGCCGGGCCAGGCCGAGTATTCTGAGCTTGGCGACCCCCTCTTGGTGGGGGATGTACCGCCCGGAGATGGACGGGCTGTTTACACTTACTGGGATCTGAAGGGGGAGAACGTTGAGGGGGCGGTACTGGGGGCCCAGGCCTACGTTCCCGGAGCCGTCGACGTCGACCCCGACGACAACTTTGTCTCGATTACGGTCAACATCTACTACGCCTCCAACGGGGAGCGGGCCTACAGCGCCGTCGATGATGCTTACAGCTTCAAAAACTATCGTTTCAACGAGAGCGAGACCGAAGAGCTGGCCGAGGAGCTGACCGCCACCGTGGCTGGAGGTCTCCCCCCATCTTTGGAGAAGGATCTGTGGCTCCGGCTCTTCTTCCCTCAGACTTACGTACGCCTCTGGAACTACTTCAACGAGAGCTATCAGTCCGGCGCAGGAGGTCACTGCTATGGGATGGCCGCCACATCCGCCCTCTACTTCCAGAACCCATCCCTGATGCCTGTCGCTAAGAAAACCTTCCAGATGTCTCAGGAGGAGGCGAGCCAGAACATAGACATCTACCATCGCGCTCAGATGATTCCTCTGGTCAGATCGCTGCTGGTGGACGTAAACCCTTACTTCGGACGGGGGTACGGTCAGAGCAGCTATGAGAGCCAGAGCAGGACCTATACGGCGTTGAAGAACTCGCTGAAAGAGGATCGAAGGCCGCTTATAATCAGCTTCCGAGGGAACAAAAGTGATAGCAATGAAACCTGGGGCCATGCCGTCTTGGCCTACAAGTTGGTGGAGGTGGAGGGAACGGATTACAAGTACGTTTACATCTACGACTCCAACTCTCCAGCATCGGAATTGGAGAAATTCCCAATGCCGGTTGTGACGCTCTTTCTGGACGGTTTTCTCCAATATAACGTAGAGAGCGGAAAACAAGACTATCGATCGAGGAACCCCACCAAGATCGCCGCCAACCCGGTCTTCAGGACGATACCCCTGGAGGAGGCGAACGCCATCCTGTCCGGTCTGAAGAAGATGGTCAAAGGCTGGATCGAGACCCTCAAGAAGGAGGGCTGGTTTGCGGTGGTCACACGATGTCCCGCCGACGCCCTCTTCACCGACTCCTCGGGGCGGAGAGTCGGGACCGTCGATGGACGGGTCGTAAACGAGATCCTCGGGGCGGAGGTCGTCACTTCCGGAGAGGTGGAGATCTACGTCCTTCCGATGGATTTGGAGTACAGCCTTGAGATCTCCGGGACCGGCTCTGGCCTTGTGGACTTTGACGTGATCAGCCCCGAGGGCGAGGCGTCGGCGAAGGTCGTATCCTTCACGAACGTCTCGATAGGGTCCGGCGAGAAGCTGACCACAGAGATCACCGCCGGCGCCGAGATCGAGGACCTGAAGTCAGCAACGTCGACGATCGAGCCGAGACTAGAGGGTTCCCTCGATCTGGGCGCGGAAAGCGGGGGCGATGAGACGGCGGCTGGGGACGAGGCTGAAAACGGAGCCGGAGCCGGATCAGAAGTCGACCTGACGGCGAAGCAGGAGCTGATCTTCGAGCGAAATACCCTGGGCGCGGTCGAGAACGACCCCACGAACCCCACCAGCTTCACCATTGATCGGGAGTGGACGGTCACCGAGATCAAGACATACCACTGGAATTACGGCCAGGGCAAGGCCCCAGGAATGATCGGGCTTCAGGATGAAAGCGGGAAGACCCTCGGGATGTGGCCCGCCTCGGGCGAGCCCGGATCTGGCGGAGTTCCCGATGCCTACTGGACGGCTCGGCCGAACTTGGCCCTTCAGCCGGGTGAGTACACGATCCTCGACTCGGACCCATCCACCTGGTCTAACAACTGGGAGACGGACGGCGAGGGGATCGTCTGGGTCTATGGGCTGCCTTCGGAGGTATCTGGGGACGAGACCGAAGACGGGGGCGAGGTTGGAGACGGCAAGACAGAGGAAACGGAGCTGGTGACAGAACCGGAAACTGGAGCTGGGGCTGGAGCAGGAGCCGCCACGGCCCAGGGCTGGTTCGAGAAGGGGTTCTTCGCCCAATCCACGGGGGAGTACGAGGAGGCTCTGGGGTACTTCGAGAAGGCCATCGAGGCCGACCCCGACTTCAAGGACGCCTGGATCGCCAAGGGGAACGTCTTCACCTATACGGAAAGGTACGATGAAGCTCTCAAAGCTTACGAGCGGGCCATCGAGGTCGACCCCGACGACGGGAGCGTCTGGGAGCTGAAAGGCCTCGCCCTTTCGATGCTGGGGCGCATCGACGAGTCCGTGGAGGCCTTCGAGGAGTCGGAGAGGCTCTCGGGGACCGGCTGGGACCTGCCAGAGTACGGCGAGATCCTCATCGACGCCCCGCCCGGAGGCTGGGAGGGCGTTGTTCCGGGGGAGGCGATATAGGGGCGAAGTCTGGGAATAGGTGACATTCGTCGAGGAATCGAGTATTGAGGCAGATGGGCCGAAAATCCGGCCCCATACCTTCTTTCTATTTTAGCCTGTAGCGATACGTTTATCGCTCAGTCCGATATCTTGAGATCTGATCACGATGTCTCCAAGCCTCGCCTTCAGGAACAATCACAACCTCTTCTCCAACTATTACCTGGACGAAAGAGTCAAGCAGAACAATGAGTGGCTTGGGGATGAGGGGCTTGGCGAGGTTTTCAACGGGATAAAGAAGCTCTTCGAAAAGAAGATCAAGATATTCCAGAATTGCAGCGAGGCGATGTTAGAAGACGCCCTGATAAGGCCGATATTCAGGATTCTCGATCACCATTTCGGAATCCAGGAATCGGTATATCGGGGAGCATACAGGCCCGATTACAGCTTCTTTCCAGATCTGGACAGCATGGCGGAGGCTTACGACCACAGGGACAGCGACGATTTTTATCTCAAGGCTGTGGCGATAGGTGACGCCAAAGCCTGGAACATATCTCTCGATAAAACCCAGAAAAGGGTTGGCGGTTTCAACATACAGAACCCGAGCTATCAGATAGACATCTACCTTCGGAACACACCGCCGCAGTGGGCGATTCTGACAAACGGAAACCGCTGGAGGCTTTATCACCAGGAGACGAGCTACCGGCTGGACAGCTACTACGAGATCGATCTCTTAAACCTCGTCGAGAAGGGGACGCTGGAGGAGTTCAAGTATTTTTACCTGTTTTTTAGGCGGGATGCTTTCTTACGGGGAAGGGACGGCACATCCTTTCTGGACCGGGTGAAAGAGGGAAGCGTAGCTTATACCAGAAAGGTTGGAGACGATCTCCAGGAGAACGTCTACAGGGCGATGAAGGTCCTTGCGGAGGGATTTTTACAGAGCCGATCGAGGGGGCTCGACTTAACAGAGTCTGGCCAGCTCGTTGAGGAGATCAGGGAGAACGCTCTCCGGTTACTCTACCGTCTCCTCTTCATCTTTTATGCAGAGAGCAGGGACCTTCTCGACGTCGAAAACGAGCACTACAGGCAGCTCAGCCTCCAGAGGCTGAAGATGGAAGTGGCAGAGAAGCTGGACGGGCGAGAGTCTCTACTTCCGATCAGCACGACCTTCTGGGATCGGCTCTCCAACCTCTTCAGGCTGATCAACGATGGGAGCGAGAAGCTCGGGATTCCTAGAAGTGAGTTTTACATCCCGCCCTACAATGGCGGCCTCTTCGACCCCGAGAAGAACCCCTTCCTCACCGAGAAGAGGATTGGTGATCGGTTCGTGGCGGAGGCGGTCGACTTTCTCGCAAGGTCGGACGACGGCGAGAAGAAGGTCTTCGTCGACTATTCTTCCCTTGAGATTCGGCACCTCGGATCGATCTACGAGGGGCTTCTCGAATATCGGCTGAGGGTCGCAGGAGAGGAGATGGTGGCGATCTCCGAGAAGGGGATGGAGAGGGGGGTCCCTGCGAGCGAGGCCGGAGACGAGGGTGGCAAGGGCGGCAAGGCGAGCAAAAAGGCGAGCGATCGGGTCTCTTCGGGTGGGGTTTACCTCGTGACCGACAAGGGCGAGAGAAAGGCCACGGGCTCTTACTACACCCCGGACAGCCTGGTAAAGCACCTGGTGGAGAGCGCCATCGACCCCCTGATCAAGCCGAAGATCGAGGAGTGCATGATGGGCTCTGGCGAGGAGTTTGTCGATTACATCCTATCCCTCAAGGTGATCGACCCATCGATGGGGAGCGGCCACTTTCTGGTGGAGGCGACCGACCACCTGGCCCGGTATCTGATCCAGGCGAAGATGACCGCAGCTCCCGAAGGAGAGGACGAGGAGGAGGTGGCCGAGCACGACATCCAGTGGGCGAGGCGCGAGGTTGTCCGAAACTGCATCTACGGTGTCGACCTGAACCCGATGGCCGTCGAGCTTGCGAAGCTCTCCCTCTGGCTCAACACCGTCGCCTCGAACAAGCCTTTGAGCTTCCTCGATCACCACCTCAAGTGCGGAAACAGTCTGATAGGGGCCGACCTAGGGCCCGATATGAAGGGCATCCTCCTCCTCCCGGCGGCGAGGGGAAGAGGCGGGAGCGGTGGCGCTGGAGGTGGCGGGCGGCGCGCCAGCGGCGCCAGCCAGAATGGCCAAAAGGGCTCGAAAGGCGCAAATGGCCCGAACGGCTCCGACGCTGCCCAGTCGGCGCAGTGGATGCAGTTCGTCTTGAGGCGGCACGGAGAGATCTACAACGAGAAGATCGCTAGCCTCACGTCGAGGGCAGACGACGACCTCGAGACGGTCAAGTGGAAGGAGGCGGAGTATAAGAGGCTCAGGGAGTCCGAGCACACGATAAGGCTTGAGGAGCTTGCGAACGTCTGGCTCTCGACCTACTTTGGAAACGAGGTGGACGAGGAGGAGTACGCAGACCTTCAGCACCAGCTCAGCGAGGAGGCCCGCCCCGACTGGAGCCACTTCAGGAGCTTGGAGTGGTTTGAGAGGGCCCAAAAGGTCGCTAGAGAAGTCCGGTTCTTCCACTGGGAGCTGGAGTTTCCTGAGGCCTTTTTCGGAGATGACCGGGGCTTTGACGTCGTCCTCGGAAACCCGCCCTGGGAAAGGATCAAGCTCCAGGAGAAGGAGTTTTTCGCATCCCGCGACCCTGAGATAGCCAAGGCACCCACCGCCGCCGCCCGGCGCAAGCTGATCGAGAAGCTCCCAGAGACGAACCCTGCCCTCGCAGAGGAGTACCAGTCCGCCCTGAAGCTGACCCAAAACGAGAGCAACTTCATCCGCAATTCGGGCCGCTACCCCCTCACCGGCGTCGGTGACGTCAACGTCTACGCCGTCTTTGCGGAGCTGGCCCGAAGTTTGATCAAATCGAGCGGGAGGGCTGGCCTCGTAATCCCAAGCGGGATTGCGACGGATTACACCTATCGAGAGTTTTTCTCTGATGTGATGGAAAAGGGCAGCCTCGTCAGCTTTTACGACTTTGAAAATCGTGAGGGTTTATTTCCAGGAACTCACAGAAGCTATAAGTTCGCCCTAATAACCCTAACAAGTGGTGGCATACCTGCCGCAGACTTCGCCTTCTTCCTGCACAACGTAGACGAGTTGGCCGATGAAGAGCGGCATTTTGCTCTGGGCCGAGAGAACCTTTCCCGGATCAATCCGAACACGAAAACTTGTCCAGTATTTCGGACTCGAAGAGATGCAGAATTGACGCGCAAGCTCTACGAAGCTGCCCCGGTGCTGGTAAATGAGGAGACGGAGAAAAATCCCTGGGAGATCAGTTTTTTCACGATGTTTCACATGGCTAATGACTCTCAACTCTTCCAAACCCATGAATTTCTGACTCGAAAGGGTTTCAGCTTGAAAGGTAATTGCTTTGTGAACGATGACGAGATTTTCTTGCCACTTTATGAGGCAAAGATGTTTCAATTATACGACCATCGTGCTGCAAATGTTTTAGAGGACAACTCCAGGTTATTCCGCCCTGGCCAACCTGATGCTGCTTCAATGGAAGATCATTTCGACCCTGAATTCGTTGTAATGCCACGTTATTGGGTGTCAAAAGAAGATATAACACATGCTCTACCTAAGGACTATTCAAACCCGTGGCTTTTTGGATATAAAAATGTCACCAGTCCCACGAATGAACATACGTTTCTTAGCACAATACTCCCACTCGCTGCAGCAGGCCATTCTATCCAATTTATATACTCAGATAAAAATTGTATTGAGATATGTGTACTGGTTGCAAATCTTAATACAAACATTTTCGACTTCGTCGCCAGGCAAAAACTTGGAGGCATAAATTTCAGTTACTTCGTCCTCAAGCAGCTCCCCGTCATCCCGCCCGACCGCTACACCCCGGAGCTTATCGACTTCATCGTCCCGAAGGTGGTGGAGCTGACATACACCGCCTGGGACCTTTTACCTTTCGCAAAGGACGTGCTGAAGGAGGTCGGGGAGGAGACATGGAGCCGCTGGTTCCCGGAAAATCCCCAGGACGGCGAGGGAAATCCTGCGCCCTTCCGGTGGGACGAGGAGAGACGGTCGATTCTCAGAGCCGAGCTTGACGGGATCTACGCCCACCTCTACGAACTCGGCCGGGAGGACCTCGATTACATCCTCGATACCTTCCCGATCGTGAAGAGGAAGGACGAGGCGAAGTACGGTGAGTTCAGGACGAAGAGGCTGGTGCTGGAGGCCTTCGACAGATTGGAGGACTACGAAGACCTGTAGGTATAGTCGTCTCTATTGGAATAGTAGCAGCTTCCGTCGGTGTCAGAGCAATTCAATAACTTATATTACGATTGAGGACTCAGTTTAGACCACATTCAGCATGCTGCTGAGCGAAAGCACCTGGAGACCTGACATGAACGCGCTTAAGACCCTGAAAGAGCACAAGAGGGAGATCGAGAGTCGGTTCAGCGTCCGGAGGATAGGGATCTTCGGCTCCTATGCCCGAGGCGAGGAGAAGGAGACCAGCGACATCGACGTCCTGGTGGAGTTTGAGGAGCCCACCTTCAGAAACTTCATGGGCCTGGTCTTCTTTTTAGAGGAGCTATTCGGAAGAGAGGTGGACCTCGTGACCACCAAAGGGCTGAGCCCCTACATCCGGCCCCATGTGGAGAGGGAGGTGGTCTGGTCTGAATAAAGATGCCGCCTTCTTGAGGTTCATCCTCGACGAGATCGATTTTCTCATCTCCGAATGCGAGGGCTTGGACGCAGAGGATCTGATGAGGGACCGGGTTCTCAGCAGGGCTTGCATCAGAAGCCTGGAGATCATAGGCGAAGCCGTCAAGAACCTATCCAGCGAGCTGAAGGAAAAGCACCCCAAGATCGAGTGGAGGCTCATCGCCGGGATGAGAGACAAGCTCATCCATCGGTACTTCGGGGTCGATTGGGATGTGGTCTGCAACGTCTTGAAAAACGAGCTAAGGCCGCTCAAAGCCGAGATCGAGACCATGCTTTCTGAGGTGGAGACCTGACCGTTGGCTCGAAGCTCTGGCTTGATCCAGAATCCAGCCATCGACTATGGCCAGAGGGGCGGAAAGAGATCCTGCGCCAGCGTGATCAATGAGAGAGCCGATCGGACCGGATCAACCCGGCCGCCCTTCCCCGACCTCCGGCCCGACCGGCGACCAGCGGTGCCGTCAGAAGAAAAAAACGTAAACGACCAGCAACACCAGGATCGTCACGAACAGGATGGCGGAGAGGAAGGAGTACCTCCGGCGGAGATGAGGGTTCTCGCGGAACGCCTCTCGCAGGGCCTCGTTTCGTTTCATTCCATCTTTGCTAATATACAAATAATAGATAAATGTGGCGAGTCGTTTGGACTCATCCCCGGATTTCTTAGTAGGAGCAACGATGAGGCGACAGAGACCTCAGATCGGAAAAGCCCGACAAGAATTAAAACAAGAGATGGATCGTCGAATATGAAGATGGACAACCTAAACCAAGCGCTAAAGGCGGCCTCGGCCGGCATTGAGATGGCGATCTCGATACTGATCGGGTGCATCCTCGGATACGCGGTGGCCAGCCTGTTCGACGAAGGCTCCGGCTACATCGGCCTTATTATCGGAGCAATTTTGGGCCTGATCTCAGGAACCTACAGCCTCTACAGAAGGTACGGGTAAGTCCGCAGAAGGCATGGGTAGGATTACCGATAGCCGGTTGCCGAGACCTGACATGAAGAGACCGCTGGGCATCGGCGTTTCCATCCTCCGGTAACTTGTGAAAGCTGGTCAGCGGCTCAAAACATCGACTTTTGGCCGGTGAGGTCGCCTTCGTGCCTCCAGACTCTCGGGCCGAATTTCAAAACCCTACCGCGCCTCCGCGCCGGAGGGGCCCATTTTCCGAGCCAAACTCCCCGGAACTCCGCAACTCTTTAGACCTTCTTATTTAAAGGGGAAAACGGCCGGATGCGCCCGAAAAGTATTAAGCTTATCTTCGTCCTTGGCTTAGCCTTCAAAAGACCAGAAAACCCGCGAGAAAACTGAAATGAAATCGATCCTCATAAAAGGTGCCCGGGAGCACAACCTGAAGGACGTAACCCTGGAGCTTCCCCGGGACAAGTTCATCGTCATCACCGGCGTCTCGGGCTCGGGCAAGTCCACCCTCGCCTTCGACACCGTCTACGCCGAGGGGCAGCGCCGCTACGTCGAGTCGCTCTCAGCCTACGCCCGGCAGTTTCTGGGGCAGATGAACAAACCCGACGTGGACTCCATCGAGGGGCTATCCCCGGCGATATCCATCGAGCAGAAGACGACATCGAAAAACCCCAGGAGCACCGTCGGGACGGTCACCGAGATCTACGACTACCTTCGGCTCCTCTTCGCCAGGGTCGGAACGCCCCACTGCCCGGTCCACGACGTCAAGATCGAGTCCATGTCCCCAGAGAGGATAGCCGACGGGATCACCGAGGCTGCAGGCAAAGGCGGCGCGGGAGGGGCGGGGATGAGGGAGGGGACGGGAAGGGGAATGGTCACCATCCTCGCTCCGATCGTTCGCCAGAAGAAGGGGACCTACGGGCAGCTCTTCAAGGACCTCTTCTCCGAGGGCTTTTCTAGGGTCCGGGTCGACGGCAAGATCCAGAGAACCGACGAGGAGATCGAACTCGACCGGTACAAAAAGCACGACATCGAGGTCGTCATCGATCGGCTCGACCCCCTCGATGATCGGTCGAGGCTCGTCGAGGCCTGCGAGCGCGCCCTCGAACGGGCCGACGGGCTCCTCATAGTCGTCGACCCGGGGGGGCAAGATCGGCTCTACTCCTCGAAGATGGCATGCCCCGTCTGCGGCATGGTCTTCGAGGAGCTTCAGCCCCGGATGTTCTCTTTCAACAGTCCCTTTGGAGCCTGCGAGGGCTGCAACGGCCTCGGGATCAAGATGGAGTTCGACCCCGACCTAATCATCCCCGACAAGGATCTCTGCATCGCCGACGGGGCCGTGGCCCTATACCGAAACCACGTCGGCGGATGGCGGGGCCAGTACCTGGCGGCCGTAGCAAAGCATTTCGGCTTCGATATATTCACCCCCATAAAAGACCTCACCGGGGAGCAGCAGAGCGCCCTGATGTACGGGTCCCGCGAGCGGATCAAGTTTCAGATGAGCATGAAGAACGGGGATGCCTACTGGTCCCACAAAGGCCACTGGGAGGGGCTCATCCCCCAGTCCGAGCGGCTCTACCACCAGACCAACTCCGATTACCGGCGGGAGGAACTGGAGAAGTTCATGAAGGTTCTGCCCTGCCCCAGGTGCAAAGGTCGGAGGTTGAAGGAGAAGGTGCTGGCGGTGAAGATCGCGGGGATGTCCATCGCCGACGTCGCCGACCTCTCCATCGCCGATGGCAGGGAGATCTTTGAGAACCTCGCCCTTTCCGATAAGGAGCAGGAGATCGGACGGCAGGTCCTGAAGGAGATCAGGTCGCGCCTGGGCTTTCTCGAGCACGTGGGCCTTTCGTACCTCACCCTCTCCCGGAGCGCGGGGACCCTTTCGGGTGGCGAGGCCCAGAGGATAAGGCTAGCAACCCAGATCGGATCGAACCTGATGGGCGTTCTTTACGTTCTGGACGAGCCCTCGATAGGGCTCCACCAGCGGGACAACGCCCGGCTGATCGAGACCTTGAAAGAGCTCCGGGACCTGGGGAACACTTTGATCGTCGTCGAGCACGACGAGGAGACGATTCGAAGCGCAGACCACGTGGTGGACATGGGGCCGGGAGCCGGCATCCACGGTGGGTGGGTGGTGGCGGAAGGGTCGCCCCGGGAGATCGAAGAAAACCCCGATTCTCTGACGGGCCAGTACCTCTCGGGGAAAAAGGAGATCGAGACCCCAGCGTCCCGAAGGCATAGCGACAATTTCGTCCGGATCAAAGGCTGCCGGGAGAACAACCTCAAGGATGTCGACGCCAGGGTTCCCGTCGGAGTCTTCACCGTGGTCACGGGCGTCTCGGGCTCGGGAAAATCCACCCTCATCTACGACACACTTTACCGGGCCCTGATGAAGAAGATCTACAAGTCGAGCGAGACCCCCGGCTATCACGAGGAGCTATCCTTCGACTCGGAGATAGACAAGGTGATCGTCATCGACCAGAGCCCGATTGGGAGGACGCCCCGCTCGAACCCCGCCACCTACACCAAGGTCTTCGACCCCATCAGGCAGGCTTTTGCGGAGACGAAAGAGGCGAAGGTCCGTGGGTACAAGCCAGGTCGTTTCTCCTTCAACCTCAAGGGCGGCCGGTGTGAGGCCTGCCAGGGCGACGGCCTGATCAAGATCGAGATGAACTTCCTCCCCGACGTCTACATCGAGTGTGAGGAGTGCAAGGGCTCCCGCTACAGCGCCGAGACCCTGGAGGTCAAGTACAAAGACAGGTCCATCGCCGAGGTTTTGGACATGATCGTCGAGGAGGCGAGAGAGCACTTCAAGAACGTTCCGGCCATTCGAAACAAGCTCGACACTCTGATCGGCGTGGGCCTAGGCTACATCAAGCTCGGCCAGAGCTCGACGACCCTCTCGGGCGGGGAGGCCCAGAGGATCAAGCTGACGAGAGAGCTCTCCAAGAAGGCGACGGGAAGGACGATCTACCTTCTGGACGAGCCGACGACGGGCCTTCATTTCGACGACGTCAAGAAGCTGATCGCGGTTTTGAACGACCTCGTATCCAAGGGCAACACCGTCGTCGTCATCGAGCACAACCTGGACGTGATCAAGTCCGCAGACTACATCATCGACCTCGGTCCCGAGGGCGGTAACGCTGGCGGCAGGATCGTCGCCGAGGGGACCCCGGAGGATGTGGCAAAGGTCCCGGAGAGCCACACCGGCCAGTTCCTGAAGGGGAGGCTATCAGCAGGGCAGGGCGAAGCTTCTGACCTGGGAGTGGGAAAATGCTGCCGGAATGCTCGGTCGTCTTCAACTGTCTGATCGGGGGACAACTTAAGCCCTCATCAGGTCTCCAGTTTTCAGAGAAATTTAATTAGGTTAAGGCACAAAAAGCTCTCGGGGATGTTCTGATGATAAAAGTGAAACTTGAGGGCGACAAACTCCTGATTCCCGAAAACATCATACAAAAAGCGGGTCTGAAGGACGGCGATGAGGTGGAGGTCAGGATCGAAAACGGAAAAGTTGTGATCAAGCCTTTAGTTGACTTAGCCCAATTCAAAAAAGAACTTAGAGGCTGCGTTGAAAGTTCAAAGATCGATCCCCTCGAGGCGAAGAGAATATGGAACGCCTGATCTTCGTGGACTCCTAACATCTGGTGCTACTACTTCGATCGATCTGCCCAGGAGCACGGTCTCGTCTCGGAGAGGTTGGAGGTCGTCCTTGAAAGCGGTGTGGCCATAAATACCGTCGTGATGATGGAAGTGGCCCATTACCTCATCAAGAACTTGGGATTTGAGGGAAAGAGAAAGATGGACGTTTTCCTCTCCTACCCGATGAAAATTGTTGACTTCGACGAGTTCCTGGCCCTAAAGTCGATCGAACATCTGGCCAGGTACTCGCAGACCGGAATTGGCGGTCGGGATGCCACAATCCTGGCCTCGATGGAAGAGCTCGGGATCAAAAGGCTCATGACCCACGACCGAGCCTTCAAGAAGATAGACTTCGTCGATGTCGTTGATCCGGTTGAGCCAATCACCTGATCAAACGGTCCTCGATGACCCTTTAAGATGATCTGTAGGTCAAGGAAGCGACGGGTTAGAGAAGATGCAGATGAATTGCTTTACAGGATATCAAATCAGCAGCTAATCAAAATCCTCCAGTAAAATCCGTACTGAACTCCCTTTTCGCTCATTTAGGTTGACATCAACCCAAACTCGACGTTCAAATTCTGCCTTTTTGACGGCGTCGAGGAGCGCCTAATTTTTAAGCTTTGAACGCGAAAAAGGTCAGAGGGTTTGTGAAAATGATATCAAAATGGGTTTTAGTCTCGCTTCTAACTCTTGCCGTTCTCTGCATCGGGGGGTCTTGCCGGGACCTCCAACAGGAATCGGCGGGTTCTTCTCCCGATCCGGCTCTCGGATCGACTTCGCCGGCCGCAGAGGCCAGTCCCGCCCGAGTCGCCGGGAGCTGGAGCCTGGTTCTGATAGACGCTGCCAGCGGAAGGACCCAGTCCGTTAACGTCGAGATTAGCCAGATCGATGACATCATCTTCGGCCGGGGCAGCACCAGCGAGAGCGACGCGAGCGTCTTCTCTGAAGAGATCGAGTCGAGGCCGACTGAAGACGAGGGGATCGAGTCGATGATCTGGTGGCTCGAACAGGACCCCGAGCCGACGGCTCAGGCCACGAGGGCCCGATACTTGACGATCGGAGCCAGCGGGCTGGTAAGCGGCCAGAGCTTGAGCCTCGATCTCATCTTCCTGGAAGAGAACGTCCTCTACAGGCTGAACCTGAACGTCGTCGGAAACTCGATCTCCGGAAGCTACCTGGCCTACGACTCCTTGGGCAGGGTCCGGTCCGGGAGCTGTTACGGAAGCATCCGGGCGGGCTACGGTCAGTCGGCCCTGCCCCTCGGGTCCAACCCCGAGGTCATCACCCTGGGTGGGATGAGATAATAGTAAAATATCGGATTCGATAACGATGCCTTCAAACAGACCTGATATCCTGAACCAACCAGTCCAGAACGTCCAGGAACTGTTTGAGGGCGGTCTCGTCTCTCAGAGTGAGAGTTTGTGGTGTGCGGATGTTTTGCGATGAGATCTGTTGGTATCTAGGCTACTTCTCGGTCACTGGAACGTACTCGACGCCGGGCCTGCGCCTTGCGACCTCCATTCGATAGAGCTTCATGAGGTCGTAAACTTCGGCGGGCACTTCGGTGTTGACGCAGTCGCCGAGGAGCCTTTTTGCGTCATCGGCCAAAAAGGGGTGATCGTGGGTGTACTTCCCGGAGACAAACTCCTCGATGATCACGCCCACCTTGGCCTCGTCGCACTTTCCGTCCAGGATCGTCTTCACAAGGCCGTCCATCTGGCGGAGGGCCTTTTGGGCCTGGTCTGCGAGGACGATCGTTTTATCGTCCACCTCGTCGATGCTCTTCTTCTCCATCAGCTTAACGAGAGATGTGGCGGGGTAAGACCCGGTCCGGTCCCCGAGCTGGGGGTCGACGGGCCCGAGAGCCGCGTGGGGGTCCATGATGATCTCGTCGACGGCGAGGGCGATCAGGGTCCCACCGCTCATGGCGTAGTGGGGGATGATGACGGTCTTTCTAGCCGGGTGAGCCTTCAGGGCGAGGGCGATCTGGGTTGCGGCGAGGGCGAGCCCCCCCGGCGTGTGGAGGATCAGGTCGATCGGCACGTCCTTGGGGGTGGTCCTTATGGCCCTCAAAACCTGCTCGCTGTCGTCGATGTCGATGTACCTTGCCAGAGGTATCCCGAGGAAGCTCAAAACCTCCTGCCGGTGTATAAGAGTCACCACGACGGACTTTCTATTTTTGCCCATCTTGACGAGGAGCTTCCTTCGGCTCTGCACCAGGTACCTTCTTTGGGCCATGGGAACTAGAAACAGTATCAGGAAGAAGATGACCCATATGTTGCTCAGGAGAATTTCTGAGCCCATCTGGAGCAGGATAGGTTCTGACATTCGATCTACGAAAACGACTGAATTCTATTTAAAATTTGTTGGGGCCTCTTGAAGGCCGACGAGCGTCCTGTTGCCGATCTCTTCTCGAAAGGAGCATTTCCAATGCCAGTGATGATGATTCCTGGCAATATTGCAGCTCGTCGATGCCCGATCAACCCCGACCCCTGCCTGCCGGAGCCAGATACTGGACGGGAGCGACAAAGACCGGTCCACACAAACACGAACCTTTGCTGATAGGCCTCTTTCAGAGAACTGCGCGATAGGGCAAAGTACTAGACAAAAAAGGTTAACATGTTTGAGCGCCATAAGTCTGAACCGATCTGAGACCATTCAGAGGTGAAGAGATGAGCAACGAAGGGAAAATGATCGGAGCAGGAGATAGATGCGTCCGCTTTCTGCCTTCCGGACCAGGATGGAAGAGAGGTCTGCCTCGAAGAGTTCTCGGGAAAATGGGTCGTCCTCTACTTTTATCCAAAGGACAACACCGCCGGCTGCACCAAAGAGGCCATCGACTTCACCAAGAGCCTAAAGGACTTTCGGACCATGGGGGCTGAGGTTTTGGGCATAAGCCCAGACTCGCCAGCGAGCCACCAGAAGTTCAGAGAAAAGCACGGACTTGAGGTGAGGCTGTTGAGCGATCCGGAGCACCGAGTCCTTGTGGCCTACGGCGCCTGGGGCCCGAAGAAGATGTATGGTAAGGAATATCAGGGAGTTTTGAGGAGCACGGCGATGATCGATCCTGACGGCAAGATCGCACGAGTCTGGAAGAGAGTTCGGGTGAAGGGACACGTAGAAGAGGTGAAAGAGGCCCTCAAGTCGCTTTCCTCCATCGGCTAAAATGAGGCGAAAAGGGAATTGCTACGATCAGAAAAAAAATAAAAATTTCGCTGAAGGGCATCTTCAGCCAGGCTGCCCTCCAGCAAGGATCAATTCCCTTTCGCGGTTTTGCTCGACCACCCAGAACTGCATCGCATCGCTGACGGTGCATTCGGGGTTGTGAACGTCCGTCGCTGTTACGAAGAAGACGTACTTTCCGCTGTAGAAGTGGTCCAGTACTTTGAAGTCGCCGGAGAAGAAGTAAGCATCTCCAGGGTATATGTCAGGCATGAAGGTCCCTATGATGTGAGTCTTCGGCGTGGGGTCGACGTAGCCGTAGGAGATGGCGATCCTTCTCTTCTCGTCCTGGTTGTTAATGACCGAGACGTTGTAATAGACGGCGTCACCGTAATTGTAGACGTCCTGGCTCACCCCGGTGGTGACGATCAGGCACGGTTCAGGACAGTATACTCTGGAGGGGCCGCAATCAACCAGGAACTGTTCGACAGCGCTCCAGCCGCAGACCCTGCCGTATACGGTCACCTCGACCGTCCCAGCATCGCCCGTGCAGACCGGATCGACGACGGCACAGTAGGTGTTCTTTTCAGGTTCGTACTCAAGGTTGTATCTCTTGCTGACATCGTCAGAACAGGTGACGAACATCCAGGCGTCGGTGTAACCGGGCCTGTAGGGTATCGTCAGGTCGTCTCTTCCCTTCAGCTCGACGCAGACCTCCAGCACGCCTTCTTCACAGCTGATATCACCAACGATATCGAAACTGCAGCTTATGATCCCTGTGATGTCCTCGAGGATCGGCCTCAAGTTCACGCCGGACGCCCTTATGAGGTAGAACTTCCCCCCGGTCTCAAAGACCATCTTCGTTATCGAGTCCTCGTCGGGGCCCACCGCGTAGACCTTTATCCCGTTGGCCGCAAGGTCGGATATCACGCCGCCTAGGGTGTCACCCTCCCGGTTGCAGCAGTCGCCGTCGGGATGGACTGGGGCATCAGTAATCAAAACCACGATCTTGACCGCATCCCCACCCCTCCATTTCTGATCGGTGGCGGTGTGCATCATGGCTGCTAGGATCGATTCGGGCTCGTCTCCGCCCCAGCCCAGGCCCAGGCTGTCGATCCAGGACTTGAAGGTGGCAGAGCTTCCTGTCAGGACTCCCCCGTTGTAGACCTTGTACGGGAAGTCCTCAGATCCTCCGCAGGGACTTGAACCGCCGCAATCGAAGTTGAAGTCTCGAAACTCGGTCAGCCCGAGACGGTAATCTATGCCGGAGGATGCGAGGTTGTCTGCAAAGGCCTTGGAGATGGACTTCATCTCGTCGATCTCCCCACCCATACTGCCCGTGGTGTCGAAGACGAAGACTATATCGGCTTTCTTCCCAGAGACGCAATCCATATATCTCTGAAGCTCCTGGCATTCGCCGGTCTGGGCCGCTGTCAGTGACTCTAGAGTCCTGACCGAGATGAAGGTCCTATTTTCCGCCGGAACTTCTGAAGGCGGCTGCGATATGGCTGGCGAAACAGATAAAACAAAAAGGATCGTCGCTGCCATTATAACCGTTATTGTTGTTCTTCTCATGCCTTCTGCTCCAATTTGCTGATAAGCGACTGAACGTCGCGAATTTATAATAGATCTCGCTAACATAAAAATTTATCTTGAGCTTTGAATCACGAATTCGCTGAATTTGGGGGGCCAGGTGGGCAAATATGTGGCTGATGCGCGAAGACAAGTTCCAAAACAGATCGCAGAGCAATGCCAAAGCGATGTAAAAAAAATCACCTTCGTCAACCTGCAGCCACAACATTTAAGCTCCAGCCCCCATCTTGCATGATTCGTTGAGGAGGAATATCGTTGCTCGAAAGGCTCAAGAAATCTCTCTTGGAAGCGCCCATCTACAAACGGGGCGATTACAACTACTTCATCCACCCCATAACCGACGGCGTCCCTGAGGTGAGGCCGGATCTGATAAGGGAGGTCGTAACCCACATAATCCGGACCGCGAACCTCGACGTGGACAAGATCGTCACCATCGAAGCGATGGGAATCCACATCGGAACCGCTCTCTCCCTCTTTACTGACATACCCCTCGTGATAATCCGGAAGAGGAAGTACGGCCTTCCGGGCGAGATCGAGGTGAGCCAGGTTACGGGATACTCCAAAGGACAGCTCTACTTAAACGGCATATCTCCCGGGGACAGGGTGATCATCGTCGACGACGTCATCAGCACCGGGGGCACGGCTCTCGCCACTCTGGGGGCGCTGAAGGCGGCTGGAGCCGAGGTGAAGGACGTCGTCGCGGTGATAGAGAGGGGCGAGGGCAGAGAGAAGCTGAAAAGCCAGGGCTACCAGATCAAGACAATGCTGAGGGTCGATGCCGATGAGTTCGGGGTCAGGATCCTTGAATAGATTCCAAAACCCCCCCGACATCGCCCGTATATCTGGTTTCGTCGCGGCGTGGTGAGGGCTTTGAGCCTGGAGGAAGATCTCAGGGCAGAGACCGAGAAGTGGCTCCTCAAAGCCGAGAAGGCCATGGAGACGGTCTCGGCTCGAGGTGAGGAGGGTGAAAGGTTCCGGGACAACATCGCCGCATACCTCTCCGACTGCCGGTACTTTCTGGACCAAGATGACCTGATCAGGGCCTTTGAGGCCGTGATCTGGGCCTGGGCCTGGATCGAGATCGGCCAGGACGTGAAAATGCTGACTTTAAATTGAATACCCCGCAGCTTGCAGCGGGGTGCGCTGTTTGACTCTCATATTCGCCTCCGCTAATTCACCTCTCGATATCGGCGTGGTACTCCTGAATGGACTTCACGCCGGATTTCCCGTTACGGAAAGCAGCGATCCCCTTGGCGGCCGCCGAAGCCGCGGCGGCGGTGGTGATGTATGGCACCTTGTACTTTATCGCAGCCTTGCGGATGTAGGAGTCGTCGTACTGGCTGGCCTTGCCGATCGGCGTGTTGATGACGAGCTGAATCTCCCCGTTCTTGATGGCATCGTCGATGTTGGGCCTGCCCTCCTGGAGCTTGACGATCAGCTCGGTCTCGACCCCCTTTTCCGCCAGATAGTCGCAAGTTCCCCGGGTCGCCCTGATCGCAAAGCCGAGCTTTGAGAACTCTCTTGCAACTTCCAGAACATTCGACCTGTCCTTGGATGCCACCGTGATCAGCACGGCCCCCTCCTTCGGGAGCACCTGCTTGGCTGCTTCCTCGGCCTTGTAGAAGGCCATGCCGAAGGAGTCGGCCATGCCCAGGACCTCGCCGGTCGACCGCATCTCGGGTCCCAGCAGCGGATCGACCTCCGGGAACATGTTGAAGGGAAATACTGCCTCCTTGACGCCGAAGTGGGGGATCCGCCTCTCTTCGAGACCGAGGTCCGCCAGCTTTTTGCCCATCATCAGCTCTGTTGCAATCCTGGCCATCGAGACGTTGCAGACCTTCGAGACGAGGGGCACTGTGCGGGAGGCTCTGGGGTTTGCCTCCAGCACGTAGACGATGTCCTTTGCGATGGCGTACTGCATGTTCATGAGGCCCACAACGCCAAGCTCCTCGGCGATCCGTTGGGTGTACTCTTTGATGGTCAACAGGTGCTTTTCAGGGATGGTCACCGGGGGGATCACACAGGCGGAGTCGCCGGAGTGGACCCCCGCCTGCTCGATATGCTCCATCACCGCCGGAACGAAGGTCTCGGTCCCATCGGATAGGGCGTCGGCCTCCGCCTCCAGGGCGTTTTCCAGGAACCGGTCGATCAGGATCGGACGCTCCGGCGTTACGTCTACGGCGGCCTGGACGTACTGCTCCAGCATCTCCTCGTCGTAGATCACCTCCATGCCGCGACCGCCCAGAACGTAGGAGGGGCGCACCATGAGGGGGTAGCCGATCCGGCTTGAAACCTTTAGGGCCTCTTCGAGGTTGCTGGCCATCCCCGACTCGGGCATGGGGATCTTCATCTTATCCATCATCTTCCGGAACCGGTCCCGGTCCTCGGCGAGATCGATGGTGTCCACCGTCGTGCCGAAGATCCTCGCGCCCGCATCTTCCAGCTCTCTTGCGATGTTCAGGGGAGTCTGGCCTCCGAACTGGACGATCATCCCCTCCGGCCGCTCTTTCTCGTAGATGCTGAGGACGTCTTCGACGGTCAGGGGCTCGAAGTAGAGCTTGTCGGAGGTGTCGTAGTCGGTGGAGACGGTCTCGGGGTTGCAGTTCACCATGATCGTCTCGTAGCCGAGGTCCCGAAGGGCGAAGGCGGCGTGGACGCAGCAGTAGTCGAACTCGATACCCTGGCCGATCCGATTTGGGCCGCCTCCGAGTACCATGACCTTTCGCCGATCGCTGCTCTCTGTCACGTCCGGGGCGTTGTAGGTCGAGTAGTAGTAGGCTGCGTCCTCGACCCCGCTGACGGGAACCGGGTGCCATCCCTGGACGATGCCGAGGGCCTTTCGTCGGCTCCGGATCTCCGTTTCGGAAACATCCAAAAGCTTTGCCAGGTATTTGTCTGCAAAGCCGTCCTTTTTGGCCTGCTCCAGGAGGTCGTTCGGAAGCCTTTCGGCTTCGCCCTTGTACTTCAGGATCTCCTCTTCGATCCTCACGAGCTCCTTCATCTGCTGGATGAAACAGGGCTTGATGTGGGTGATCTCGCTGAGCTTCTGAACGTCGGCGCCCTTCCGGAGGGCCTCGTACATGATGAACTGCCTCTCGCTGGAGGGCCACTTCAGCAGCTCCATCAGCTCTGAGAGGGACTTTTTGTTGAAGTCCTTTGCAAAGCCCAGGCCGTAACGTCCAATCTCCAGGGATCGTATCGCCTTCTGGAAGGCCTCTTTGTAGGTCTTGCCGATGGACATCGCCTCGCCGACGGCCTTCATCTGGGTTCCCAGCCTGTCTTCTGCGCCCTTGAACTTCTCGAAGGCCCAGCGGGCGAACTTCACCACCACGTAGTCGCCGGAGGGTGTGTACTTTTCGAGGGTGCCCTCCCGCCAGTAGGGGATCTCGTCGAGGGTCACGCCGCTTGCAAGCTTTGCCGAGACGAGGGCGATCGGAAAGCCCGTGGCCTTGGAGGCGAGGGCCGAGGAGCGGGACGTTCTCGGGTTGATCTCGATGACGACCACGCGGCCCGTTTCTGGATCGTGGGCGAACTGGACGTTCGTTCCGCCGATCACCGCGATCGCCTCGACGATCCTGTAGGAGTAGTCCTGGAGCTCGTCCTGAAGCTTCTGCGAGATGGTCAGCATCGGAGCCGTGCAGTAAGAGTCGCCGGTGTGAACGCCCATGGCGTCTACGTTCTCGATGAAGCAGACGGTGATCTTCTGGTTCTTGGCGTCTCTGACGACCTCAAGCTCCAGCTCCTCCCAACCCAGGACCGATTCCTCGATCAGGACCTGGCCGATGAGGCTTGCGGAGATCCCGCGGCTCGCCACGGTCCGCAGCTCTTCGACGTTGTAGACGAGGCCGCCACCGGTGCCGCCCATGGTGTAGGCGGGCCTGACCACGACGGGATACCCGAGCTCGGCCGCCACCTTCTCCGCGTCCTCGACGGAGTAGACGGCGGTGCTCTTTGGGATCTCGATCCCAAGCCGGTTCATCGTCTCCTTGAAGATTATCCTGTCCTCTCCCCGCTCGATGGCGTCGAGCTCAACGCCGATCACCTTCACGCCGAACTTCTCGAGAACCCCCGCCTTCGCAAGCTCGGAGCTGAGGTTGAGGCCGGACTGGCCTCCGAGGTTCGGCAGAAGTGCGTCGGGCCTCTCCTTCTCGATGATCTGAGCCACCCTCTCCACGTTCAGCGGCTCGATGTAGGTCGTGTCCGCCATGCCCGGGTCGGTCATTATAGTCGCAGGGTTTGAGTTCGCCAGCACTATTTTGTATCCGAGCTCCCGGAGCGCCTTGCAGGCCTGGGTTCCGGAGTAGTCAAATTCGCAGGCCTGCCCGATAACGATGGGTCCCGACCCGATGATCATGATCTTGTTGATGTCTTCTCGCTTTGGCACCTTTCTGCCTCCTCGTCATATCGGTCTCGTCTCTTCAAAGCCGCAAAGCCCTACATGGTAAGGGGATAAAAAGGCTGTTGCCGGGAGGGATCTGCCCACGAGATTCCGGCGGGATTAAAATGGGGCTAAGCCTGCGGCTCTGTTGTGGTGATTGAGCATATAAACGGTGAAGGAGTCGCAATGTAACCGATTTGGGTGGCAAACGTGGTGATATTAGACCGTCATTAGGATTTTTTCGATTAGTGTTGGCAATACAGGATTATCCTTTTATCCCAGAACAGACCTCCAATTTAAGCGATGAGGGACGGAATGCACGGCAACCGCCTTAGAGCATTTTCTCCCTCAGTGAGGAGGAAAAATTGAGTCCAGGCAGAGCTGGTGACGAATGCAGCTTATCCGAGTTCTTCAAGATGGCGCAAGAACCTGAAGCGCCCTATACCAGCTGCTCTTTTGAAGAGAGAGTCGCCCCTCCCACTACCGCAGAACTTTCCGTTTTTGATAAGACAGGACGCTGCCGCTCGCGCCAATATGCCCCTGATACCCAAAAGGGCGTGATGACGGATGGGCCCAGAGTGGCACGATTCGCCCTGAACGGCAGGCCACCAGCTCCGAGGCTCACTGACGCCATCCTCCTGGCGGAGAGGATTCACGCCGCTCTCGTCGAGATATCGGACGGGTCGGCCACCTTCACAGGCTGCGATGACGAGGGAAGGCCGCGGAAGGGGCATGCCCATGCCTACATCCTCAGCGAGTCAAACCGCGCATTGGGCCGCGGCAAGGGCGGCGAGATTACCCACGTCACCGTATACGTGCCCTCAGGCTTTCGGTCCCTGGAAACGTCCGCCCTCGAAGATCTCAGGGAGGTCCGAGGCTCGGGGCTCGAAGTTCAGCTCACCCTGCTGGGCCTGGGCCAGCCCGAGGACTTCGGCGGGACCGACGCCAACAGGGGCGAGTCCCCCCTCCTGGCCGAGTCCAGATCATGGACCTCAAGAACGCCCTTCATCCCAACAAGACACCCCAAGGCGACCCGCGCCGGGGCGCCGAAGCTGGACTCCACGGGCCTTCAGATCGGAAGCCCCGAGCACGAGCTCCGGAGGCTTCTGAGGCTGGCTGGATTGCCCGAGCCCGAAGCCGTCGAGCCCGTCTCTTTCACGAGTCTTGCGGGACAGAGGACCGGCTGGTCGAGCTTCAGGAGGGCGCGAAGCTCGGGGGACGGCAGGCGGGCGGGAAGCTGCGGGTACGGTTTTCGGATCGAGTTTTCCGAGCCTGTGCGGGGGCCGGTGGCGCTGGGGTACGGGGCGCACTTCGGGATTGGGGGGTTTGTGGCAGCTATAGATTATGGGTTGTGTACGTGAATCATTGAATTGGCACCTTGAATGTCATTAGCTCCTTGATAGTCCATACATGATCAGTCAATCTTTCTGCCATCGCAGGTGTTCAGGTGTTCTTTTCATCCATTTTTTCCTGCCTTGATCTACTCTAAGCCGAAGTGACTTGTGAGGCTTGACGAAGTTATACCAGGCCTGGAAAAAGTCAAGGGCATGAGTATGTCTTCCCATGATCTTGCTGCAATTCCATGGGTCATCGGTTAAGGCAAGAATCGCGATGTGGCAGCGATCCCGGTAGCAAGTCTAATGAGACTGGACTGATCAAAAAGGGTACAGCATGCACTTGTTGAAATTTGGTCTCCCCGATCCGCAACAGCAGCGGCGAAAGCTTCTCCATCGACCCGGAATGCTCCCGCCGCAGGTCCTCCATGAAGGCCCGGCGGGAGGGATCGGCGGATAGCTTCCTTTTGTTCTTCTTCAGGATAGCGAGAAGCTCCTTGAACTCGATCTCGTAGTAGGCGAAAACCTTCGTCTTGTTGCTGAGCGCCTCGACCCCAACGCCCATGAACTCCTCCAGCCACGCGAGAAAGCCCCTGATCTCCTCCTGATTCTCTTTGTTCATCCGGATCATCTCCTCGGCCAGATGAGCCAGCAAATCGTGGACTACGTCGGACCTCTCGCCCTCGGCGACGAACTCGCCCGCATCATCTTTCGGCAGGCAATCGTCGACCCGGTCGAGAACCTCACCAAACCGCCCGGCGGCGCAGAGCCCTCTCAGCTCCTCCGCCAGCCGGTGGTGGTGAGATCTCCTTCCACCCCCCACCCTCCTCCGGTCTGGTTAAGGGGCTCTCTCCCACAGAATGGTCGGGGAAACTCACATAACTTATGCTCGAGCATAACGGTCGACCTCCGGCCACTTCCGGCATCGTTAGCGAAGGGTGGCAGTTTAATGGGACATTATCCGAGGCCCGAGAGGCCAGCCCGGCTAGGCCACGACAGGCATTCTATTATTCATAGATAGGCAATCCTGTATTTGGATGAATAACGTGCTCATACGGTTCACCAGAAAATGGATTTTGCAGTACTCCATTACTGTCCGCGTTCGGCAATAGCGACACTTGATTGTTGGTAAGATATTGTAGCACTTTATCCCATACATCCTCGTTCTTGGTTACTTCGAAATGGTTAGTCCCAACTACGAATGTACTCTTCAGGTTCTTTCTCTCGTTTCCTTCCAAAGTAAGTTGACTTTGACAATCGACGACTCCATCCGTTCCATCTGTAGCCAGCTGACTTAGAAATTCATCTGTCAGATTCGCTACCGCCGGACGCCATGTTTCCCTACAAGGCCCCGGATTATCTTCGTCGAAGGGATAGAGGTATCTTAGAACCCAGTATTCTACCCCCCAAAGATCAAAGGGCCGATTACCCGCAATATGGCTCTCAGGTATCGAAAAGAGCATGTAAGTCCCCAAGGTATCCCTTGGCACTTGCATTTGCCGGACTGCCTGGCCAAAAGTAAGAGCACCATCCTGCAATTTCTTCTTTTCGCGAATAGTCCTAAGAAACCAATTAAGCTCGCTGTACGTTACCTTCGTTTCATCATACTTGAGAGCCTCGATGAAAACCTCATCAGTCTCCTCACTGGTGGAGCTATTGGGCAGACCAGGCTCAATGCAGGGCTCATTACAGTAAGGGCAATTGGGCAGACCAGGCTCAATCCAGTAATCGTTTTCAATGAAACCCGTGTACCAGTTTGCTACTAGCGAGCCTTGATGCGGTGTATCCAAGGTTATAAGTTTGCGCACTTTGTTTGGGTGAGGCGGAATGGAGCCATAGCCCAGGATATACATCCGCGAGAGAAGGCCACCCATGCTGGTAGTGCACCAGCAGTGAGTTGATGTTATTATACTATTACGTCCTATCTCATTGTGGGTGTAGCAAGATGGGTCGAAGAGGTCCAAAACCTGGATTCAATGATGTTGCATGTTCTAACGAGGATT